>Ga0207649_10000033_pt1 | contig 139416 bp, 118 predicted proteins | sample KBSC43metaG_FD_184317 | JGI IMG/M metagenome (GOLD analysis project Ga0207649, IMG submission 184317) | Corn rhizosphere microbial communities from Kellogg Biological Station, Michigan, USA - KBS C4-3 metaG (SPAdes) (version 2) | ecosystem: Host-associated > Plants > Roots > Rhizosphere >... | reverse complement strand
CAGGAAGTCGCCGGTGATGGCGGTGTTGTCGAACACGTTCTTGACATAGCCCATGAACTGCCAGCCGCTCGCATCGGTCAGGATCACGGCGAGGTTCAGGTTGGTGTAGCCATGGATGCGGTCATAAGGGTTGTCGTTCTGCACGCGTGCCCAGCTATCCGACTGCCAGTAGAAATCGCTGTGCAGCGTAGCCGCCCAATCGGGTGAAACGGGGACCGTGTAGTCACCAGACAATGACATGGTGTAGTGCGGCGCGTTGGGCAGTTCGTGGCCGCTCACATCCTTGGTGAAACCCTGGCCGCCGTTCGGCGCGGTAGACGGATCGAAGCCCGGATATGTGATCGTGGGCTGTCCCGCTGCGGTAAGCGTCATCGGATAGGTGCCCGCCGAATAGGGCTGTCCCGTCACCGGATCGTTGCCGCCATTGTAGGCGACGCCGCAAGCTTGCGGCCCCGGATTGCCTTCGCCGCCGCCGCCATACTGAACGACGAGCGCCGCCGCGACGTAATCCGGGAAAATGCAGTTCGAGGATTGACCGACGAACGGCTTCATCACAACCCAGCCGGGCGTGCCCGCAGTGCGGTCGATCAAGTCGATGGCCTGCTGGCCGTCGTTCAACCGGGTGGCTTCATAACCACCCGCGAAGGAGAACTTGAGACCCGGCATGGGTTCCCACGTTGCCTCCAGCTCCGCGCCTTTCACGGTGGCGTCGAAGTTCAGGTTGATCGCGCTGCGGTCGACGATCTGGGAAATCTGGTAGCCCTTGTAATCGTAGAAGAACACGTCGCCGTTGAGGGTGAGCGCGCCGTCGAGCAGCGTGTTCTTGGTGCCCAGTTCATAGGCGTTCACATATTCCGGCTTGAACGTCAGCGGATGAACCGGGAAGGTGATCGTGTCGGTGTATTGCAACAGCACGGGACCGGGCGGGTTCGCGCCACCCGCCTTGTAGCCATGCGCGAAGGAAGCATAAACCAGGGTTTGATCGGTGAAGGAGAGCTTGGGCGTCCAGTTCGCGACCGCGCGCCCGGTGAATTTTTGCCACGACTGATCGACCGCGCCGGTGGTGGGATAGCCATAGCCCTTTGTCAGCAACTGGCTGGGGATTTCCATGAAATGCTTCTGGTCGTCGGTCCAGCGCAAGCCGCCTGTCAATTTCAGGTCGGGCGTGATGTTGTAATACGCCTCGCCGAAGACCGCGTAGGAATCCAGCACATAGGGATTCTGACTGAGGAAATAGTTGTGGCCCGCGTTGTCGAGCGAGTCGATCGGATTGGGATCGAGATATTGCGGGGACTCGGTGGGCACGCCGCCGCCCTGCTGCGGGGGCGAATAGCCCTTGCCGTTCGGCAAGCAGTAAAGATGATTGGTGACGTTCTGAACGTAGTCCTTGCTGCAGAACACCTCGTTCATCGAGATCATGGTGAAGGTGTTCGAGAAGACGTAGTAATTCTCTTCGGTCTCATAGTGCATATAGTTGCCGCCGGCGCTGAAGTTCAGCGGGCCGGAGAAGCTGGATGCCAGACGGAATTCCTGGCTCAGCTGCCAGGCGCGCTCGGTGGAAAGGTCCTGAACAACCAGCCGGTCGCTGCAGCCCAATTGATGGTCGCAGAATACCCCGTTCTCGTCGACGAACGGATTGCTCGATGAACCGCCAATGAAGATGCCGGGCGTCGTATTGAAACGATTGTAATCTTCCGTCGACCAAAGAAAATCGTTGTTATAGCCGGTGTCGGAATAGAGAGTTAGCGAGGGCGTGACGTTCCAGATCGCGTTAAACTCGATGGTATCGTTCTTCGCCAGGTATTTGGGCTGGATAGCGGTCTGAATATTCCGCAGATTGGTCGACTGCTTGGTGTCGGTGTACGGATCCTTTTCGCTGTCGATCAAATTCTCGAATGCCGCACCGGAAACGAAAGGCAAGGAGAATCCGTTCGGCACGCTAAACGATTCATCAGCGTAGAGCGAACTCGGCAAGCACCCTTGGCTGAACGTCGCACTGGTGATGTTGAACACGCTTTCGTGGGGATCGGACACATGGACGACGCCGTTGGGCGTGGAAAACTCGCTGATGCCGGGATCGGTCTTGCAAAGCTGCTTGCTGGAACGGATGCGGTCGTCGTTTTCGCTGAAATGTTCCCAGACGAGATAGGTCTGCACCGTGGACACGGGCTTCCAGCCGAGCGTGACGCGCGTGGACCACAGATCGCGGCCATCGGTCGGCTCGCCGGTGGTTTCGTTGAAGGTGTAGCCGTCGCGTTTGGTCCATTCGCCTGCGATGCGCAGGTCGAGCTTGTCGCTGACGAAGGGGATGTTCAGCATCGCTTCGAAGCGGCGGTTTTTGTAGTTTCCGATGTCGCCGGAGACCATGCCTTCGAACTGGTCGGAGGGTTTGGCGCTGGTGATGTTCACCACGCCTGCGGTGGCGTTGCGGCCATAGAGCGTGCCTTGCGGTCCGCGCAACACTTCGACTTGTGCAAGGTCGTAGAATTCCTGTTCGAAGAAGTGGTTGCGGATAAAGGGCGTATCGTTGAACGCGACCGCCACGGCGGGATCGGTCGCCACTGAAATCGCCTGCGTGCCGATGCCGCGCACCTGGATGGAATAGCCGGTGAAGTTGGTTTTGGTGAAGGTCAGGTTCGGAACCTGTTTCACGAGGTCGGGGCCGCCTGCCGTCTGCGTGGCGGTCAGTTGTTCTTGCGACAGCGCCGTGATGGCGATGGGGATCGACTGCACGTCCGCGCCGCCCAATTTCGACGAGGTGACGGTGACGGTTTCGACCGAAGCACGCGGCGGCGGTGCGGCCTGCGCCAGCTGGAAATTCGAAACATCGAGCTGCGACGAGCGGCCGGGCACGATGGCGACGGCGCCGGAAGGATCGCGCTGCACGCTGAAACCCGTGCCCGAAAGGAGTTTTATCAGCGCCGAATCCGCGGTGAGGTTGCCCTTCACCCCGTGCGTTTGCGCGCCGCGCACGACATCGCCCGAGACGAACACGGCCACGCCGCTTTGCAGGGTGTAACGGTTGAGCGCGGTCGCAAGATCGCCGCCGGGAATGTCGAACGTCTCGGCACGGGCGGACGCGGTGAGCGCCATGATGCAAGCCGATGCGGCGAGCGACGATTTGAAGGTCGGTTTAAGCTGGAACATCTTCCCCCTCTTCGCCGGCCGCCCAAGGCCAGCGGGATATCAACGTGAAATCACCGTTTCGTCTTCGTGTTGAACGACATGCAGGCCGAACACGCGCTGCGCCAGGCGCACGAACGCATCGACATCGTTGGTGCCGAACGTGCCCACCACCGTCAGCTTGGCGGCTTGCGCATCTGCGATGACGAGCTTGTTGCGGTTGTAGCGGTTGAACTCCTTGGCCGCTTCGGCGAGCGTGGAGTAACGGAATTCGACGAGACCGTTGCGCCATTTGAGTTCGGTCGAAAGTTCTTCGACCGGCTTCTTGGCGATGGAAACGGAATTCGCATCGGCCAATGCCACCTGCCCCGCCGTAAGCAGCGTGGGCTTCAGCTTCGCGTCGCTGCTTTCGAGTTTCACCTTGCCTTCGGTGACGGCGATGCTCAAGCCGCGCGCCTCGCGGCGCACGGTGAATTTGGTGCCGATGTCGACAATGCGGTGACCGCTAGCGATCACCACGAAGGGGCGCTTCGCGTTGTGGCGGACCTGGAAGAACGCCTCGCCCTTGTCGAGCCAGACCTTGCGCTCACCGTTCGACAGCGCCACGCGCACGGACGAATCCGTGTTGAGTTCGATCTGCGATCCGTCACGCAAGGTGATCGTTTCGCGGCCGCCGATTTCGGTGGCGTAGGTTTTGGCGGCGGGTTCGGCCGCGTAGAACGCAGCACCCGCGCCGAGCGCGCCGACAACCACCACGGCGGCGGCGATGCGCGCGAAGAACGGCCAATTCCGCGTGGGTGCGGTTTGCGCAGGCGTTTCGCGCATCGGGCGGCGCAGCGCGGCCAGGCGGTCGGTCTGTTCCCATGCCGCTTCGAGCCGCCAATAAGCGACGCGATGGGCAAGCGATGCATCCATCCAGTTTTCGAGTTGGGCTTCGTCCTCTTCCTTCCATTCTTCGGAAAGCTGGCGATCCAACAGGCGCGAGGCCGCATCGGCGCGCGCCACATCGGCCGGCGGGACCTTTTTCTCGCTCATGGCCGTCTCCGCGCGATATCGGTTTCGCCGTAAAGCATGTCGGCCAAGGCGCAGACGCTTTCGGACAGATATTCCTTCACGGTGCCCTCGCCGATGCCCATGCGCTGCGCGATTTCGGCGCGCGAAAGCCCATCGACGCGGCGCAGCAATAAAGCCTCGCGGGCACGCGGCGGAAGACGATCCAACGCGGCCTGCACGCGGCGCAATTCATCGCGCGCCATCACGCTGCGATCCGGCCCCGGCTCGTCGATGGCGACGCCCAGCGCATCGAGATCGGCGACCGCTTCGATAGGCACCACCTGTTCGCGGCGCACGCGGTCGATCAAGAGATTGCGCGCGGTGGAGAAAACGAACGCCTTGGTCTGCGCGGGGATTTCCTTCTGCGCGGCCGCCGTGAGCCGCATATAGACTTCCTGCAGCAGGTCATCGATATCGGCCTGGTTGCGCCAGTTGTGATGCAGGAAGTGGATCAACGCGCTCTCCAGCGGCAGAACTTCCCGGACGAACCATTCCTTGACCTCGCGCAAGTTCACGGACGCGCGCCCTTGCGCGTTTGCGATGTCACGATTGTTGTCCGGCGTATCGGCCATCGGCCTTCAGCTTCCCGTCCCCGGAAGGTTACAGCTTTACGACCCTTGTCCATGAGACGAAGGCGGGACGGAAAAGGGAGGGAAGAAATTTTGTTGCGCGGGGGCGGGAACCTCACACTTATATATAGGGCTCCAGCGACGGCAGGTTGAGGTGGTGCTCGCGGGCGGCTTCGCGCGCGATCTCATAGCCAGCATCGGCATGGCGCATGACCCCGGTGGCGGGGTCGTTCCACAGCACGCGCTCCAGCTTGCCGCGCGCATCGGCGCTGCCATCGGCCACGATCACCACGCCGGCATGTTGCGAATAGCCCATGCCCACACCACCGCCATGATGGAACGACACCCAGCTTGCCCCCGACGCCGTGTTCAGCAGCGCATTGAGCAGCGGCCAATCCGAGACCGCATCCGAGCCGTCGCGCATCGCTTCGGTTTCGCGGTTGGGGCTGGCGACCGAACCGGAATCGAGATGATCGCGCCCGATCACGATGGGCGCCTTCAACTCGCCGGACGCCACCATGTCGTTGAACATCATGCCGGCGCGGTGGCGGTCGCCCAACCCGATCCAGCAAATACGCGCCGGCAAGCCCTGAAACGCGATACGCGATTTCGCCATGTCGAGCCAGCGATGCAGCGAGGCGTTTTCAGGGAAAAGCTTCTTCATCGCCGCATCGGTTTTGAAGATGTCTTCCGGATCGCCCGATAACGCCGCCCAGCGGAACGGGCCGATGCCGCGGCAGAATAGCGGGCGGATATAGGCGGGCACAAAGCCGGGAAACGCGAAAGCATCTTCCACACCTTCGTCTTTCGCCACCTGACGGATGTTGTTGCCGTAGTCGAAGGTGGGAATGCCGAGGCGCGCAAACTCCAACATCGCGCGAACGTGCTTGGCGATGGATTTCTTTGCGGCGGCGGCGACGGCTTGCGGATCGCTGGCACGTTTGGCTTCCCACTCGGCGACCGTCCAGCCTTCAGGGAGGTAGCCGTTCACAACGTCATGGGCGCTTGTTTGATCCGTCACCGCGTCGGGACGGATGCCGCGCCGCAGAAGTTCCGGCAGAATCTCGCAGGCGTTCCCTGCGAGCCCGACGGAGACAGGCTTCCTGTCGCGCACCGATTGCCCGATGATTTCCAGCGCCTTGTCGAGATCATCCGCCGCTATATCGAGATAGCGCGTTTCCAGCCGCTTCTCGATGCGCGAACGCTGACATTCGATGGCGAGCATGGATGCGCCCGCCATGGTGGCGGCAAGCGGCTGCGCGCCGCCCATGCCACCGAGGCCAGCGGTGAGAATCCATTTTCCTGACAGATCGCCGCCGAAATGCTGGCGGCCCATCTCGGCGAAGGTTTCATACGTTCCCTGAACGATGCCCTGGCTGCCGATATAGATCCACGATCCGGCGGTCATCTGGCCGTACATCATCAGGCCCTTCTTATCGAGTTCGTGGAAGTGCTCCCACGTCGCCCATTTCGGCACGAGGTTCGAATTTGCGATCAGGACGCGCGGTGCGGCCACATGCGTTCGGAACACGCCGACGGGTTTGCCGGATTGGATGAGCAGCGTTTCATCTTCTTCCAGCTTGCGCAGCGTTTCCACGATGCGGTCGAACGCCTGCCAATTGCGAGCGGCTTTGCCGATACCGCCATAAACGACCAGATCCTGCGGACGTTCGGCGACTTCGGGATCGAGATTGTTCATCAGCATGCGCAAGGCCGCTTCCGCAGCCCATGTCTTGCAACTTTTCTCCGGTCCGCGCGGGGCGCGGACGACGCGCGCGTTGGCGAGATCGTTCATGTGTCGCTTCCATGTTTGTCGGAACGGCCGGCGAAATAGCGGTCCTGCAAAAGATCGCTGCCCATCCAATAGGCAAGTTCTGACGGTTCGGAGATGTTCCAAATCGCAAGGTCGGCCGCTCTGCCCACTTCCAAGGTGCCGATGTCATCGCGGCCCAGAGCGCGGGCGGCGTTGCGCGTCATTCCGGCGAGCGCTTCTTCCGGCGTCATGCCCCACAGGGTGCTGGCCATGTTCATGGCGAGCAGCGGCGAGATCGACGGCGACGTGCCGGGATTGCAATCCGTGGCGATGGCGATGGGCACGTTCGCGCGGCGCAATGCTTCCAGCGGTGGTTTCTGCGTCTCGCGCAGGAAATAGAATGCGCAGGGCAGAAGCACGGCGACCGTGCCCGCTTCCGCAAGGGCCGTTACGCCGCGTTCATCGAGACATTCCAGATGATCGGCAGACAGCGCGCCGAACTTTGCCGCCAGTGCGGCGGCGCCCTGATTGGACAATTGTTCGGCATGTATTTTCACGCCCAGGCCATGCGCCCTGGCAGCCGCGAAGATGCGTTCGGCTTCGGCAGGCGTGAAGGCGATCGTTTCGCAGAACACATCTACGGCATCGGCCAGCTCTTCCTTGGCGATTTCGGGGATCATCGTTTGGCAGACGAGATCGACATAGCTTTCGCGATCGTTCGCGAATTCCGGCGGCAATGCGTGGGCGCCGAGGAACGTGCGCACGACGCGCATGTTCGCCCGCTTGCCCGCGCGCGCGGAGGCGCGAAGCATTTTGCGTTCGGTATCCAGATCGAGGCCATAGCCGGATTTGATTTCGATGGTCGTTGCGCCTTGCCCCGCCATTTGCGTTGCGCGTTGTGCGCCGGATGCGACCAACTCGTCTTCCGTGGCGGCGCGGGTGGCCCGGACGGTCGAAACGATGCCGCCGCGCGCGCGTGCGATGTCTTCATAGCTTGCGCCTTGCAGTCTTTGCTCCCATTCGCGGGCGCGGTTGCCGCCGAAGATCAGATGGGTGTGGCAGTCTACGAGGCCGGGCGTGACCCATGCGCCGCTCAGCCCGCGCGTTTCGCGCGCAGCCTGTGAGGGGCACTCGGCTTTAGGGCCGATCCAGGCGATCCGGCCGTTCCGAAACGCGATGGCGGCGTCGGGGATCGCGCCATAGCCCGGCCCCTGCATTGTGGCGGCATGGCATTCCTTGAGCAGAAGATCCCACATTTGCGCTCTCGCCGCGGCTCCGGACGCGCTAAGTTTAGCGCCGAAACGCCGGCCGTTGCGCGGGAGATTTTGGTGTCAGACCCTTTCGATCCAAATCTTTCGGAAAATCGCCGCTGGCTTTCCGTTGCCGATCTCCTGGGGCCGTTTGCGGATGCGAAAATTGCCATTCTGGGCGTGCCCCTTGGCGAAGGTTCGATCACGCCGGGCCGATGCGACCTGGGGCCGGCGACTCTCAGGGCCACTCTCAGGCGCATCAGCACCTACGATCTCGAAACAGGAACCGATTTGTCGGGTTTGCGCCTATTCGATGCGGGCGATGTGACGTTGGGACGGGCCGCGCCCGCCGAAGCCTTCGCGCCCATCCGCGAGGCGGTGGCCCACCTGGCGGCGGAGCGCGATCTGGTGGTCCTCATCGGCGGCAACAATGCGATCACGCGGCCGGGCGTGCATGGCGTTGACGCGACGTTGGCTCGCGTCGGGTTGATTACGTTCGATGCGCATTTCGACCTGCGTGACACCGATCTCGGATTGAACAACGGCAATCCCGTTCAAGCGTTGCTGGAAGACGGATTGCCCGGCGCCAATATCGGCCAGATCGGGCTTGCTCCTTTCGCAAACACCAGGAAGGCGCACGACAAGGCGAAGATGGCAGGGATAGCGGTGCATACGCTCGCCGATTGCCGCGCGCAGGGCTTTGCCGCGCTCGTCGCGCGCGAACTGGACCGGCTGTCGAAACGCTGCGATCATATCTATGTCGATTGCGATATCGACGTGATCGACCGCGCACAAATGCCCGCCGCTCCCGGCGCACGGCCCGGCGGCATTGCTGTCGAAGAATTCTTTGCGGCCACCCGGCTGGCCGCGATGCACCCGAAAGTGAAGTGCCTCGACCTCACCGAGTTCGACCCAGGCACCGACATCAATGCCACCGGCGCTTTGACGACCGCGCGATGGCTGGCGGAAGTGGCCAGCGGTTTTCTGGCACGTATGCGCTAAAATCCGGCAGTCACTGCGATAAGAAGGTGACGCTTCGAATCGTCCGGTTCATCGCGACATTAGCTATTCTTGGCTTCGTCACAAAGCGGCAGACCAGAGCTACAGGCCGATGCTGATCGTGGCGAAGGGACCGTAGAAATCGCGATCATAGGTCTTGCGCGTGTCGACGCCGCCGTCCATCGCGCCGAAGAAGGCATCGACACGATAGCCCATGCTGACCTTGGCGTTTGGGAAGCGAAGCGACAGGCCAGCGAAACCACCTATGTTCGGTACGACGACGGAACGGGAACGGGCGGTGCTGTGGACCTTCGTCGGATAGAGAGTTGGCAACGCACCGCTTCCGTGTTGCGCACTGCCATGATGTGCCATGGTTGTGTGGTGGGCGGTCACCTTCTGCCGGCCGAACAATATCGCGCCGTTCACCCCCCAATCGAATGTGACGGTGGAGCTATCTGGCTGACCAAGAATAACTTCGTCAGCACTCCATTCGAGCGAAGGACCGACGCCATGGAAGCTGCGGGAGACGGTATTTCTAGCCGAGTAAAGGTCCCAAGCCTGGCTGGGAATTTTGAAATATCCGGGAATGCCGAAAAATTGCGTCAAATATTTGTAGGTGACTGCGAAATCCGGATCGGAATCGATCCTGGATTTCGTTTGCGAAGTGAATTGTGCAAAGCGAATGCCAGCGCCGAGCACCGATGAACCGTGTGATCCGAATACGCCCAGCCCCACGTCCCTTCCAGCTTGGAAATCCAACGTGAGATAAGAATCATGCGTCGTCGAGGTGGTGGTGGCAAACCTGCGATTGGCCGCGGGAGAGGCGCTGCTCGCATATTTGCCCAACGAAGGTATGCTGATGATAAACTGCGGCGAAGGAGGAGAGGTCTCTTCGTGTGTATTGCCACTGCTGTTCGCTCGCCCATAGCGAACGGCGGCGGAGAATATCCAGTCCGAGCCATCCGGCGTGAATGACAGACGCCCCTCTTCTCCAAGGGAGTAAAGCGGCGGCTTCTGCACGATGGCCGGCGGCGTGAAGGGATTTTCAAGCAAAGTGGCGACAAAGGGAGGCGCAAAGCTTTCTTCCCCGTTGGAGAGGCGGTCGAGTTGTGCCCCAACCTCGATCCAGACGTTGGGCTTGTTCTCGCCCGCCGCAGCCGTCTGTGGCAAACCTGCAATCAGTGCAAGCGCCGACACGTTCGCCAACAATTGCCATTTGGCATTCGAACGTTCAGTTGCATTCAATAATTCGCTCATTTAATCCCCCCTTACCAATTCTTCGTGATGCGGATGCCGATCAGTTTGGGATCGGTCAGGAATACGTTGGTGGTGAGGCCGGTGTCGTCGCTGTTGAGGAACGTGCCGGTGATCGCCGTCGTGTTGAACACGTTCTTGTCGTAGAACATGACCTGCCAGCCATTCTGACTCGTCAGGATGAGCGTCAGGTTGACGTTGGTATAACCACGCAGGCGATCATATGGATGATCGTTGAAGATGCGCGCCCAGGAATAATCCTGCCAGTAATAGTCGGCGCGCAACGTTCCAGCCCAATCCGACGACAGCGGGATTGTGTATTGTGCTCCGGCAGACACGGTAAGCGGTGGCGTATTCGGCAGCCAGTTGTTGCTCAAATCCTTGTCAAAGCCGGCGCCGCCGTTGGGCGGGAGGCCCAGACCACCATTAACGCCGGCTGGCGCATTCGGATCGACGCTCAACGGATCGAAGCCCACATAGGTACCAGGAATGATTGGGTCACCGTGCCTGTTCGTTGAGTTGGATAAGTCAGACGTATAAGGCTGACCGGTCACCGGATCGTGCATATCGGCATAGGCTACCCCGCAATCGTTGTTGATGGAGAACGAGGCATATTGGAGCTGATATTCGATAACATAATAGGGCAGGATACAGTTCGACGCCTGAGACACGAAGGGCTTCAAAACGAGCCAGTCCGAGTGTCCTGCCGTACGATCAATCAGGTCGACGGCCTTAGATCCTTTTGCGAGGCGCGCATCTTCGTAGCCTCCCGCGAAATTGAAACGTAAACCGGGTACGGGTTCCCATGTCGCTTCTACTTCGGCTCCCTTCACATGAGCGTCGAAATTGAGATTGATCGACGTACGGTCGACGATCTCGGAAATCTGATAGTTCTCGTAGTTGTAATAGAATGCGCTGACGTTCAACGTAAGCGCTCCGTCCAGCAAAGTATTTTTGCTTCCTACTTCGAACGCATCGATGAATTCCGGTTTGAAAGTAAGCGGATGGATCGGCAGATTGACCGTGCCTGTGTCGGGTCCACAATTGTAACAAAGAAGCGCAGCGCCGGGCGGATTGGCACCACCGGCCTTATAGCCGTGTGCATAGGACCCATAGACGAGGGTTTGATCGGTAAAATCGAGCTTGGGCGTCCAATTGACGGCAGCACGACCTGTGAATTGATCCCATGTCTGATCGACCGTGCCGGTCGAAGGATAACCCCAGCCTTCAACGAGAAGTTCACTCGGGATTTCGGTGAAATGCTTGCGATCTTCTGTCCAGCGCAGGCCTGCGATGAGCTTCAGGTCGGAAAGAATGTTGTAATACGCCTCACCGAACGCGGCATAGGAATTGAGGATGTAGGGATTCTGGCTGCGGAAATAGTTGTGGCCGTTGCCATCGAGTTCGGTGACGGGATTGGGATCGATATAAGCGCAAGCGCCTGTTCCGTGACTGTCAGAAGGCACAGGCATAATATAGCCCTTGAAGAGGCACGAAGAGTTGTCGGTAATACCCGGAACATATGTTGTACAGCCGTAGCCAGATCCACAACCCGCGCTACCGATCGATGCCGCCGCCGCAGTCAGTGAATTGATGAAGACGTAATAATCTTCGTCGGTTTCATAGTGCAGATAGTTTCCGCCAGCGCTGAAGTTGAACGGGCCGCTGAAATTGGACGCCAACCGAAATTCCTGACTCAACTGCCAGGCGTGCTCGGCAGACAAATCCTCCAGGACGAGTCTGTTGCTGCATCCGATTTGGGGATCGCAAAAAATGCCTGTTGGGATGCAACCGTATTGATTACATGCTGAGCCACCATCAGGGGTAACTCTGCCGTCCTCCGCCGGCGTCGCCGCGAAAGCGCCGGGCGCTGTGTTGAAGCGATTGTAATCTTCCATGGACCACAGGAAGTCGTGGTTGAATGCCGTTTGCGATGTGAGCGTCAAGGCTGGGCTGACAGAATAGTCGGCGTTCAGTTCGACGATGTCGTTCTTCACGCGATAGACGGGATCGAAAGCCGTCTCTATCACGCGCAAATTGCGAGACTGCGTTCTGCTGATGTAGGGATCATTGAGCGTGACAGGGGCGCCAACAGCGCTGGCCGCGAAATAATAAGGTAGCGAGAAGCCGTTTGGTACTTCAAAGGCTTCGGCCGAATAAAGCGAACTCATCTGGCAACCCTGGCTGCCATAATTCGCGGGATTGAAGACATCCGTGCTGGCGCCAAACGGATTGGTCGCTGCCGCATCGCCGCCGAAAATATCCAGAACCGGCTGGCGATGGCACAATTGCTTGGCCGTGCGCATGCGATCGTCGTTTTCGGAGAAATGTTCCCAGACGAGGTAGGTCTGCAGGCCCTCGAACGGCTTGAGTCCGATGGTAACGCGGCCCGACCACAGATCGCGGCCGTCGATGCGTTCGTTGTCGAGCGCGTTGAAAGAGTAGCCCTGGCGCTTCGTCCATTCGCCGGCAAAGCGAATGTCGAGGCGGTCGTCGACGATGGGAAGATTGAGCATCCCTTCGAAACGGCGTTGGTGATAATTGCCGAGTTCGCCGCTCACCATCGCTTCGAACTGGTCGCTGGGTTTTGCGCTGGTGAGGTTCACCACGCCCGCCGTGGCGTTGCGGCCATAGAGCGTGCCTTGCGGGCCACGCAGCACTTCGACCTGCGCTACATCGTAAAATTCCTGTTCGAAGAAGTGATTGCGGATAAAGGGCTGGTCATTGAAGGCGACGGCCACCGCCGGATCCGTGGTGACAGAGATCGCCTGTGTGCCGATGCCGCGGATCTGAATGCTGTATCCCGTGAAATTCGTCTTGGTGAAGGTCAGGTTCGGAACTTGCTTCACAAGATCGGGGCCGCCGTTTGTCTGCGTGGCGGTGAGTTGTTCCTGAGACAGCGCGGTGATCGCAATCGGGATGCTCTGTACATCCGCGCCGCCGAGCTTCGAAGAAGTAACCGTCACCGTTTCGACCGCTGCACGCGAGGGCGTGGCCTGAGCGAGCTGCATCGGCAGAATATTGTCTGCCGCATCCGACGACGACGGCCCCGGAACTATGCCTATGGCGCCGGATGGCGCGCGGCGGGTGACGAAGCCGGTACCTTTCAGAAGGCGGCTCAACGCTTCATCGGGAGGAAGAACGCCTTTAAGACCCGAGGTGTGTGCGTTGCGAATCTGATCGGAAGAGACGATCAGCATGACGCCGCTTTGCACCGCGTAGGCGTTCAATGCCTTGCCGAGATCGCCGGCCGGTATGTTAAAGTCTTCCGCCAATGCGGGCCCGGCTGCGAACACCGTTGCGGTGAGCATGGCCTTGAAGATGGACAGGTTTTTCATAATCCCCCCTGCTGAAATCAAATCCTCGCGTCTTACCGCGAGATCACGATGTCGTTGCCCCGATAGCGAACGTGCAATCCGAGAATGGCTTCGGCGGCGTCTGCGAACGCATCCACATTCGTCGACGGGAACGTGCCGCCGATGCGCAGATGCGCGGTGTGCGCATCGGCTACGACCACCTTCTTGCGGTTGTAGCGGTTGAATTCCTGAGCCGCCGCCGAAAGCTCCGTGTCTTCGAACACAAGCACGCCCCGGCGCCAGCCGAGCGCATCCTTCAACACCTGGTCGCGTTTGCGTGTGATGGCCACCGTGTCGCGCGTTGCGACCGCGACATCGCCGGGCTTCAATACGGCGGATCGTGCATTGTCGCCCGCTTCGCCGTTTTCCAGTTGGGCGCGGCCTTCGATCAGCGAGACGTTGAGACGCTTTTCTTCGCGACGCACGGTGAACTTGGTGCCCAGATCGGTGACGCGCGCATTGCCCGCCATCACGACGAACGGACGCGCCGCATCATGGCGGATATCGAAATAGGCCTCGCCACGGTCGAGCCAGACCTTGCGATTCTTGCCCGTCATCGCAATGCGGATTGCCGTGTCGGTGTTGAGCTCGATGCGCGATCCATCGTCGAGCGCGAGCGTTTCGTGCCCGCCGACGGTCGTGGAATACATCTGTTCCTGTGCCGGGCGATGCAAATAATAAAACGCGGCCGCTCCGCCGGCACAGACGAGCGCCACGGCTGCCGCTGTGCGCGACAACACCGGCCAGACGCGGCGGCCTATTTCCGCCAGGCGTGCGCCGCGGCGTGACGGCTTCAACGCCGCGATGCGCCTGGTGCGATCCCACGCCGCTTCCAGTTTCCAATAGGCGATGCGATTGGCCGAAGATTCCGCGATCCATGCCGCAAGCGCTGCCTCCTCGGCCTCGCTCCATTCGCCCGTCTGCTGTTCGACGATGAATTCGGCGGCACGCGCGGAGATGGCTTCGGAATCCGCAAGCCCCAGATGGGCGGAACGATCGCTCATGACGAACCCCGCACATCGCCGTAAAGCGCCTTGGCAAGCGCGCGCAGGCCTTCCGTCAGGTGCCATTTGACGGTGCGCTCGGTGATCTGCATGCGCTGGGCGACTTCCCGGCGCGTCAACCCCTCGACCTGACGCAGCACGATGGCTTCGCGCGCCCGCGGCGGGAGATTGTCGAGTGCGAGTTGCAGGCGGCGCAGTTCATCGCGCGCGATGATCTTGCGATCCGGACCGGGCTCGTCAAGCGCCACGTCGAGGGCATCGAGCTCGGAAGCAGCTTCGATGGGCACAACCTTTTCGCGGCGGACGAGATCGGTGAGCAGATTCTGCGCAGTGGCGAAGGCGAAGGCCTTTGCATTGTCGGGAAGTTCGCGCTGCGCGGAGTCATAGACCCGCACATAGGTTTCGTGCAGCAGGTCCGGGATATCGCTGTCGTTGCGCCAATTCCGGCGCAGGAACCGCACCAAGCTCGCCTCCAGCGGCAACACATTCGCGAGAAACCAGTCGCGCAGATCGGGCGCACTCATGCGGCCGGCTTCGCGGGCGCGCGGCGTGACGTCTTCACGGCTGGTATCCGATGTGTCGCTCATTCCCCCGTAAGCTTTCCTGCCTGTGGGAGGGTGGATGTTCAGACTACATCCAGTGCGACGAAGATGGGGCGCGGACGGACAGGTGGGCGGCGAAATTTTATTCGGCAATCTTATTTCAAAGGCGCAGGCGGCGGATCGCTCCCCCAAGCAAATATTTCATGTACCGAGACGCGAAATCGATCAGTTTGTCACGCCATGTCGCGCGCCACAGTCCGCGAGGCCAAATAGTAGTGCAGCGCAGCCCAGGCGAGGAGCAGAACGAGCCCGACGAGTGCGTTTCGTGCGCCAAGCGCCGAGGCTGTTTCGCATGCTTCTCCGATCTTCACGCTCAATCCCGCTGCGGCATGGCCGCCGGGGCATTCCACGGCAAAATTGCCGGGGAAATAGGCGGCGGCGGATTTGTCGCTGATGTATCCGGCTAGCACAGGGCCGATGGCAAGCGACGTGAGGCCGGATCCGAGGCTGACGATCGCGGTTATCGAAGCGCGCATGCGCGGCGTGACGATGTTGTGGGCCACCGCATAGGTGGGTGCGAAATAGGTTGCGGAGAACATGCCCGGAATGGCGAGAAGCGGCAGAGCGATGCGCCAATCCGTCTGCAGAAAGCCTGCGAGGAAGAACGGCAGTGCGATCAGCAGACCGCAGGCCGGCACTATGCCGTAGTACCGCTTGCTCCGCTTCGTCAGCCAATCCGTCAGAAAGCCTCCGGCGAGAAAGCCGACGCCGGTGGTGATGCCGTTGATGGCACCGAACATCGCGGCGGCTTCGGCATAGTTGAGGTGGAAGCGTCGCACGAAAAAGGGATGCATGAATTGCAGCACGCCGGCCCCGACGGTCGCAACGATGGTGGCGCCGATCAGGATGTGGACGAAGGAAGGCTTGGAGAAGGCGAGTTTCAACACGGACACGAACGGCGGCGGTGTTTCGTCGGCCGTTCCGCCATCCGAGAAGCCGCGCGGTGGTTCCTCAACCGTCAGCGCGATGGCAAGCGCCAAAAGCAGTCCCGGCAAACCGAGAATGAAGAACGCCGCGCGCCAGCCCAACGTCTGCACAAGCAGACCGCTGGCGATGGCGCCGAAGAGAAGGCCGATGGTGACGCCGAGATTGAGGATGCCGAGCGCGGAGGCGCGCTTGTTGGGCGGAAACATGTCCGAGACGAGCGACTGGGTGGCGAGCGCACCGGTTTCGCCGATGCCCACTCCGAGGCGTGCGCCCAGCAACTGCCAGAAATTCTGTGCCACGCCACAGAGCGTCGTCATGACGGACCAGATGACGACGGCAGCCGCCACGATGTAGGTGCGCTTGTAGCGTTCGGCGAGGCGCGCGCTCGGCAGGGCGAAAAGCGCGTAAAAGACGGCGATCGAGAGACCGCCCAGCATGCCCAATTGCGTATCGCTGAGATCGAGATCGACCTTGATGGCCTGGCCCAACGTGTTCATCAGCACGCGGTCCATATAGGCAAAGCCTGTCATCGTGACGAAGATGAACAGGAAATAGGATTTGTAGCGCGACGAAGTGAGTTTCGTTTCGATGTCGCGCTGGCTGGCGGCTTCTTCGGGCAGCGTCGTGGCCTTCATGTCCGCTCCTTCTGCGCATTCAGCGCGTTTGGCCGCCATCCACCGGAATGACGGTGCCCGTCACGAAACTTGCTTGCGGGCTCAAGAGAAACGCCGCAACCGCGCCGATCTCCTCCGGTGTGCCGAACCGCTTCATCGGGACTTCCCTTGCGATCCAGCGCTTCCACGCGTCTGCACGTTCGCCGGTGGAACGCTTTTCCCAGTCGCCCCCCGGAAAGACGATGTTGCCCGGTGCGATGGTGTTGACGCGCACGCCGCTTGCGCCGGCGAGTTTCGCCAATTCACCACTCAGATGCCCCACCGCCGCTTTCGACGTGCCATAGGTAAGTGGCGTTCCGAGCGCGGCAAGGCCCGCAATGGAGCCGATGAACACAAGCGAACCGGCACCCCGTTGCAGCATCGGTTTCAACACCGCGCGCGCAAGGCGATAGGACGCGGTAAGGTTCTGCGTGAGGCCCTGCTCCCAGCTTTCGTCGTCGACATCGAACCCCGGCGGGCAGGGATGGATGCCGACATTGGCGACGGCGCCCCAGATGGGGCCCAATTCGGCTTCGCAGCGTTTCACCGCGGTGTCGATATCCGCGCTGTTGCGCATGTCGCCCGCGAAAGACCAGAGCCGGGAGGCTCCATAAGTGGCGACAAGACGTGCCTTGGTTTCCCGCAATGCTTCCGCGCCACGCGCCGTCAGTGCGACTTTCGCTCCTTCGGCGAGACAGGCTTGCGCGATGCCAAGCCCGATGCCGCGACTCGCGCCGGCGATGAAAACGACTTTGTCTTTCAGTTGGAGATCCATATCGTCCTCTGTCGGGAGTTATGCCGCGCACTCCGCGGACGCATCTTTGCTTTCGATGATTTCCACGGTTCCGAGGCCGCCATTGACGGCAATCGTATCGCCGTCGCGGATCAGTCGCGTGGCGCGCTCGACGACCGTCACGCAGGGGACGTTGAACTCCCGGCACAGAGACGCGCCGTGCGCGAGGACGCCGCCGGTCTCCAGCACCAGTCCGCTCAAGCGTGCGAACGCCGGTGTCCAGCTGGGGTCGGTTTGGCGGGTGACGAGAATGTCGCCTTTCCCAACCCGCTCCAGCTCCGTGACATTATATATGATGCGTGCACGCCCGGTGACCTGGCCCGCGCTGGCGGCAAGCCCGATCAGTTTTCGCGCTGTCGTTCCAAGCGATGCCGGTTCGTCATCCGGGACATAGCCGCGGCGAAGGAATTTTGGCGGCTGCTCCTTGAGCGTTCTCGACCATTCCTGACGGCGAATGCCGATGCGCGATGCGGCTTCGCCAACGCCAAGCGTTCCGCTGTCCAATTCGGCGATTTCCTTGCGCACGAGGAAGAACACATCGTCCGGCTGGCCGAGCAGGCTGCGGCGATGAAGGCGCCTGCCTTTCTCGAGATAGACACGGCGCAGAAGCCACCAAATCCTGTCGTAGTAGAAACGATGATTGTCGCGCAGCCCCATATAGATTTCGTTGTAGCGGAATAACTTGCGCAGCAAACTCCGCTTGAGCGGGGCAAGCATTCCGCTCAATCCGCTCAGGCAGTCACGCTGGGTGGCAATGCGCGCGGCGGCGCTGCGCGCATTGATCTCCGTGGGGCGAGGATTGTCGTCAGACAAAAACGCTTTCACCTGCTGCCAGAGCAATTCCGGTTCGTCGCCCCAACGCGGATAGATGGGGTCTTTGTAATTCGCGCCGCGATGGCCATGGCTTGCAAGGAACAGCTCGAATGCGCCGCCGACGTTCTTCAAGGTCGAGGCATCTGCCTGCGCCTGAAATTCCTTCCAGCTAGACGTCCTTGCCAATTCGATGGTTGCCTGCCCGTCATAGCGCAGCAGCATCGCGATCTGCCAGATGCTGTCGGCTTCGCGAACCGTGTGGCTGTCATCGAGGCCCGCGGAGATAGTGGCGTATAGCTCTTCGCCCTTTCCGAACCAGCGCGCGAGAAGTGCGGTGAGGAGAAGCTTCAGATCCTGCGCATAATAGAAAACAGTGATACCGCATTCCAAGCCGATGGTTCCGGCGAGCCTCCATATCTCCGTGAGATGACGTTCGAGTGCTGCGTCGTCGAGCGCGCGTTCATTCACTGCGGCGAGCGGATTCGTCGTCGCCAGAAACGGCCCCCAGGAGCGCTTGAGGAATTTGTGATTGCGCGTGAAGCCCCAGCGATCTCCATGCGAGACCTCGAATCGCCAGGTCCGATGCAGCAATCCGCGCCATTTCCAGGGTGCGTTTTTCGCAGCCTCCCGGCGTTCGGGCGGTAGCTGATAGAGCAGGCTCGGTAGCCGCATCAGACGGGGGTAAAAAATATAGAGCCGTTCGAGCAGCCGGATATCGAGATAGGGCGCGGCGCGGAAATATTTGAAGGCGTCCGGCGGCCCCGGCGCTGTATCGCCGTAGTTGCTGAGCTGCAACGGAATCTGCCCGGTCAGATTTTGGACGTCGTAGAACAGCGGACTGACCGGCGGCGCCCAGATTTCATCGGCATAGGTACGCGTCCAGACTTTTTCAGCACTGTCCGGATCAGCTTGCGGATTGCCGACCCAGGGTTCCAGCGAACGGTTGAGCCATACGCCGGCAATGGTGGTGATCGGCCGGCTCTGCAATATGCGCAGCGCATCTCCGTCGAAGGCCCATTCGAGATCCTGCGGAAAGCCGAACGCATCGGCGACCTTCCGGGATTCGGAAATGACGGCAGCAAGCATGTGATCGGGAAAAGGTTGCTGACCCGGCGGCGTGTGCCGTGCCACGATGCGTCCCGTGTCGCGATTGACCGATATCTCTTCCGGATTGACGAGGCCCGAAACCAGATTTTCACCGATACCTCTGACCGCGTTCACCGTCATGCGCGACAGGGATTGCGAGGCGGGATCGGCCGTGAAGCAGACGCCCGACCAGCTTGCTTCCACCATGCGCTGGATGACAACCGCCATCGCGTCGTCGCGCTCGACGGAGCGGCTGCTGCGGTAGTTCTCCGCAGCGGCACTGCGATGGGAGGCAAGGCATTTGCCGATGGCGTCGAGCACGCCCTCGGCTCCTCCCACGCCGAGTATGGTTTCAAATACGCCGGCGAAGGAATGTCCCGATGAATCTTCCGCAGCGCCGGAGGAGCGAACGGCATAGCTGTAATGGTCGCCGCCGAGTTCGTTCCACGCTCGCAGAACGGCGTCCCGCATCCCGTCCGTCAACGCGCCATCGCGCGTTGCGGCAGTGGTAAGCACGAAGAAGGGCGGCACGTCGCAACCCAATGCGTGCAACCGGAACAAGGATGCGGCCTTGCCGCCGACGTCTTCGACTCGGGTTGTGGTCGGAGCGAAGACCGAAGAGATCATTTCCACTTGCCGGCATGAAGCGCCTGCGGGGTTACGCGTGGGGGCCAGAAATAAGAGATGAGGCCGGGCACCGTGCCCACGCCTTCCACGATGTAGTCGCCGACGCCTTCATATCCCCAGAAGGTCTCGGGCGTACCGGAGCCTATATAAGAGTGCATCTTCGGCATCTGGGCCCGGATCGTGCGGCCAAGTTCATCGGTTACGGTCAGATCCACGCCCTGCTGCACACCATTTTCGTCGTAACTGGCGCTCGTTTCCACTTCCGCAGCGGCAGCGGTCTTGCCATCGCGCGTGACATAGCCGAGCGCGATCTGAGTGTCGCGCTCGTCGATGCCTTGTTTCAATACCGAAATGGACAAAGAGCCGTCGCTGGTCTGGAACGACCACATCTTGAAGAGGTTCTTGCAGAATTCGATGCTGTGGCGTTGGCCCCAGGAATGATCGGAATCTCCGGTACACGATACCGGATATTCCTTGCCGCCGATCTTAAGCGTTCCCTTGACCCACCATGAGCGGTGATAACGGTTTGCGGCCATCCACGACGGTGTCGGGTGGACGCCATCGGCATAGTCGTAAGGGTGCATCATGAAACGGGCATCGAGATCGAAGCCGTTGCCCTCGCCGTCGTCGAAAGTCAGTTTCTGTTGCTTGAGCGGCTCAAGACGGCGGAATTTCATGCCGCAGAGTTCGACATCGTCGAAGTTCGCATCGATCAGATGGTCGACATCCTGCTTGAAGCAATAGATCCAGCGATCGCCCGCGACCATGCGATGCCTCGGGGATGCCATTGCCTTGTCATTCACTTTCAGATCCGGCCATGCCCCGTGATAGAAGCTCACCAGCATTCCGGAAGGTTTCGGCTGGTTGGGAACGACCCAGAGATAGAGCCAGCCGCCGATCTTATTGACCGCATCGTTGAAATTGAAATAAAGGCTTTCGCGCCAGTGATAGTCGTCGTTCATGAATTCGGGATGGCGCAACTCGTCGGATGCTTTCAGGACCATTGACGCGTTCCTCTTATTCCGCTGCTTCTGCGAACAGCTTCTTGCGCGGGCCCATATAGCCGAACAGCCAGCCGGCAACTTTCCGCATCTGGATTTCCTCGCTGCCTTCGGTGATGCGATAGCGGCGATGATGGCGATAGATATGTTCGAACGGTTTGTGGCGCGAATAGCCGATGCCGCCATGGACCTGCATCGCGCGGTCGGCCGCTTCGCAGCACAGGCGATTTGCCCAGTAATTGCACATCGAAACCTTGTCGGAGAGCTGCTTTTCGACCTCGACCTTGCTCATCTGGTCCATTTCGGAAGCGGTCTTGCGAATGAGAAGCCGCAACATCTCGGCTTGCGTCGCCAATTCGACGAGCGGGAACTGGATCGCCTGATTGTCCGATAGCGGCTTGCCGAAAGGCTTGCGGCTTCGGGCGTATTTGACGCTTTCCTCGATGCAATACACCGCAGCGCCCAGCGAACCCGCCGCCTGACGGATACGGTTTTCATGTACGAAATGCTGCGCGACGGCCAGGCCCAACCCTTCCTGCCCGAAGATCGCGCTGTCCGGCACCCAGACATTGGTGAACGACACGCGCGGATGGTCCGTCGGCATGTTGAATGTCCATAGATATTCCTCGATCTTCACGCCGGGATCGCTCGCAGGCACCAGAAAACAGGTGATGCCGCGCGCGTCGCCGTCATTGCCGGAGGTGCGCGCAAACAAAGCGCAATGCGAGGCGACATGCATTCCCGTCGTCCACATCTTCTCGCCATTGAGAAGCCAGCCGTCGACGCCATCGCGCTTCTGGCGCACGCCGCGCGTTTCCATGTGCGTTGCGTCCGAGCCATGATTGGGCTCGGTCAACCCGAATGTCGGCCGGCGCGTGCCGTTCAGCATGCCGGTAATCCATTCGGCCTGCTGTTCCCTGGTGCCGAAATCGCGCATCATCAGCACGAAGGGATTGTTGGCGACGATGGAGTGTTCGTTCTGCAGATCGTTGTGCAGCCCAAGGCCCTTGGACGCGAAGTGTTCGCGGATCACGGCCATCCAGAGATTGGAGCCGTCCTTGCCGCCATATTCCTTCGGCAATGCGAAACGCAGATGCCCTGCCCGATCGGCCCGGCGTTTGGCCTCGCCCAGCAGCGCTTCCCATTCCTTGCGCGGAAGGCCGCCATTGTCCCAGTCCGTTCGTGCCCATTCGCGGCGATGATCGAAGAAACGCTTGTTGTCGTCCTGCGCCTCAAGCGGCTTGATCTCAGCCTCGATGAATGCATCCAGCTCGGCGAGATAGGCGACAAGTTCCTTGGGCAGGGAAAAATCCACGTATTGCTCCGTGTCAGTTCATTTCGTAGCGCACCGGCAATTTCTTCGGGCCATTGACGAAAAATGCCTGGGTCATGGTCGCCTCGCCGTCGCGAGAGATGGATTTCAGGCGCGGCAAAAGCTCTTCGAAAAGGATGCGCATTTCCATGCGCGCCAGATGCTGGCCGAGGCACACATGCCCGCCATAGCCGAAGGCGACTTGCTTGTTGGGCTTACGGTCGACCTGGAAGGAGAAGGGATCGTCGAACACTTCCTCGTCGCGGTTGCCCGACGCATAGCAGAGCATCAGCCAGTCGCCTTTGGCGATTCTGCGGCCGCGCAATTCGGTGTCGCGCGTCGCCGAGCGCATAAAATGCTTCACCGGCGTCATCCAGCGGATGGATTCTTCGACCATGCTCGAGATCAGGGAGGGATCGGCCTTCAGCTTGGCGAACTGATCGGGATGATCGCAAAGCTCCCAGATCGCTCCCGCGGTGGACGACGAAGTGGTGTCGTGACCCGCCGTTGCGATGATCATGTAGTAACCCATCTGCTCCAGACGCGGCAGGGGCTCGCCATTGATCTTCGCGGTGGCGATGACGGTGGCGAAATCATCGCGCGGGTTGGCGCGGCGATCTTCCGAAATCCTGGTGAAGTAGGCTTCGAAATCGTCCACCACCGCCGTCAATGCCTTGGCATATTCGGCGGGGTCGAGATCGGCGGGCTGCGCCCGCGCCGTATCGGGGTCCTGCGGCGCGAACAGTTCCTGCGTCAGCCGCAGCATGCGGGGCTCGTCTTCCTCCGGCACGCCCAGGATTTCCATGATGACGTGCAAGGGATAGAGCAGCGCCACATCCTTCACGAAATCGCAGCGCCCGCCTTTTGCGGCCATTTTGTCGACGGCGCCGCGCGCGATGGTGCGAATGCGATCTTCGAGCTTCTTGAGATTGCCCTGCAGAAACCACGGCTGCGCGAGCATCCGGTATTTGGGGTGTTCTGGCGCATCCATCTGCACCAGGCTTTTGATCAGATGCGGGCTGCCACCCGTCATCTCGCGCACGCGGCGGTCGCTTTCCTGGTTGGTCAGCGTAGCCTGGCGGTCGCCATTGTGGAAAAGGTCGTTCTGCTTGCTGACCTCCAGAATGTCGGCGTGTTTTGTGACGGTCCAGAACGGGTCGTACCCTTCCGGCTCGGCGATGCCGAGGGGATTGTTGTTCCTCAGCCAAGTATAGGCGTCGTGAATGCGCCTATCCGCATAACAGCGCGGATCGACGAGCGTTTCAGCGATATTCTTCGGCATGACCAATTCGGACGACGTCACCTTTGCCTCCCTTCAGCGCGCGGGATTCTAATGGCGCTGCAACAACTCAACGCGATTGCCTTCCGGGTCGGCGACCATTGCGTAACGTGCACGAACCCGGCCGACGGGTTCCGGCAATGCCACGCCTGCGTCGAACTCCGACAACGGCGTGAGGATGTTCGCACCGCCCTTTTCAAGAGCGCCGAGAACATCCTCGATATTCTCGACATTGAGCGTGATGTAGGCGAATCCCTTTTGCGATCCGAACTCGCCTGGCGCCGAGGCGTCGCCCGCCCCCGGAATGGCATAAAGTTTCAAAAGACTGCTGCCGCAGGCGTATATATGGAGCGTGCCGTTGGGCAACGGGACGTCGCCCATATGCGCAAGCCCCAACAATTCGCCGTAAAACCGTTGTTGCGCGGCGACATCTGCCACCACGATACCGATATCGACTCCGGCTTTGGCAATCTTCAGCACGGCTTCACGACCGTTTCAAAACCTTCAGGTAGTAATCGAGGTTCCAGTAGAACGAGAGGATACCGGAGCCCTTGTGCTCGCCGCCGTTCACCTCGAAATTGTAGTAGCAGTCGTTGTTCCACACCGTTCCGCGTTCGGTCGGCGCGGAGGTGAAACACTTGCCTTCAACGCGCGACATGCGGGATTTGCCGTCCACGATGTTCATCACGATGCCGCGCTGGATTCCATCCTTGTCATAGTCGGGACAGATCTCCAGATTGGTGATGGGGGACATGCGTTTGCCGTCATAGACAAAGCCGTAGGGAAAAACGCCGCCGTCGAGCGCCACGCCTTCGAAGGCATGGAACGCCCAACCGCTGCCGCACTGTCCCGCGATATATTTGCTCTTGTAGAGCGGCTCCCAACGGCGCGGGCCCCAGGAGTGATCGGAATCTCCGGTCATGTCGATCGCGTATTTCTTGCCGTCGAGCTTCAATTCGCCTTTGGCGGCATAGGGGCGATGATAACGGTCGCCCGCGAGATATTTTGGTGTTTCGTAAGTGTTGTCGATGTAGTGCCAATTGCCGCCGAAGATATCGATATCGAAATCGAGCGCCAGCCTGTCGCCGTCATCGAAGGTGATGTTCCAGCGCTTGAGGGGATCGATGCGCTTGTAATGCAGTTTGCCGTCGACCTTCAGATCGTTCCACTCGGCATCCGGAATGGGCACTTCCTTGGAGAATTGATAGAGCAGCTTGTTGGGCTCACGCACCCATCCTTTTGTGAGATAGACGCTGAAACTCGCGCTCGGCTTGGGCGTGTTCGGCATGTAGCTGTAGTAGATCGCGCCGCCCATCTCGTATTCGGGCATCTGGAAGCAATACCACATGCTTTCGCGCCACTCCGGCAGATCGGTGGAGGGATGGCGCAACTCGTCGTCGGCACGCAAAACCATGTCAAATCCTCATCGAGTTACAGTTCGGGGCTGAACGCCAGACGCATTCCTATGGTGCGCGGCCGCGGAACGATCATGCGACCCTGCTCCCAGATCGACGGACCGCGTTCGTCGGTGACGTTGTCCACGAAGAACAACACCTGATAGGCGTCCTTCTGAATGCCAGCTTCGAGCGAGAAGATGTTCAGATCGGACGACTCGCGGCCTGTCGCAAGATCGGATTCCTTGGCGCGATACTGATAGGTGGCGTCCGCGATGAAGACCAACTCGTGATAGTTGAGCGGCCTCGCATAATTGAAGCTGAACGAAACATTGCCTTTCGGCACGTTCGGCACCTGCACGCCGTCGCGCAGGAAGGGAAGACCGGCGGTTATCTGCGGATTGATGTTGTCGATGGTGGTGCTGTTGTAGCCACCGGCGGCCTGGAATGTCAGTCCGGGTATGGGCGTGGCGTAGATCAGCTGGAGATCGAAACCGCGTCCCTTGATGTCGCCCAGATTGACGATGCCACTGATGCCGGAAAGACCGGTCTGGAATTGTGCGTCATTCCAGTTGATCAGATAGACCGAGCCATTGACGCTCAGCGTGTTGTCGAAGAGCGACCATTTCGCGCCGACTTCATAGCTCCACAGAGAGTCGGTATCGAGCTGGATGTTCGTAACGACGCCCGTGACGGCCTGCAATGCCGCCACGTTCGCAGCGGTCTGTAACGCACCGGGGCGGAAACCCTGGGCGGCATTGAAATAAACCATGCCGTCTTCGCTCGGATAGACCGACACATTGAAGCGCGGGCTGATGTGATAGTTCTTGCCGGCCTGCGTATCGTTGGAACCGATCACGACGGGCGGTTCGCTTGTGATGGTCGTTGTTGAATCCTGTAGCAGATTGCGTTTCACCGCCGAATAGCGCAGGCCGACCAGCGGGCGGACCATCCCGCCAAACAGGTCATAAGATACTTCACCGAAACCGGCCAATTCGAGCGAGTGATAGGCCGACGTGCCATCGATAAAGATGTCCGGGTTCACGTCGCTTGTCAGATGGAACAAGGTGTTCGATTGGGTTTCGCCATATTGGTAAAACATGCCGCCGATCCAATGCAGCGGCCCCTCGTCGTTCGAGGTAAGCCGCACTTCCTGCACGAAGGAACGTGAGGCACCGGGGATTTCCGCCACGAAGCAGGTGTCAACCTGACAACCATTGGCCAACAGGCTGTTGTGGCGGTTGATATAGCCGGAAGTCGCGGTCAACGAGGCGAAATCGAAGTCGTAGTTGATCTTGCCGGTGAAGAGCGTGAACGACGTGGGTGAATTTCCGACGCCGACATCGTTGATCAGCGGCGGATCGAAGCCATCCATGCGGTTGGTGAAATCCTGCTGGTCGTCGAAGCGCCAGAACGAGCCCAGAAAACTCAGCCGTTCGGTCGGCTTCCACAGCACCTTGACGCGACCGGTCACCGTGTCGTCGTTGTTGCCGTTGCGGATGCCAAGCGCCGGCACAAGGCTGTAACCGCTCAGATGCTTGCCGCTGATGACGCCGCGCACCGCGAGCGTATCGTCGATCGGCAGATTCACCATCAGATCGCCGGAATAATTGTATCCGTGCTCATGCACGGCGCCGAACGAGGCCGCCGCCTTGACGTCGAACTTCTCGGTATCCGGATCGTTGGTGACGATCTTGATGACGCCGCCCAGCGAGCTCGAACCATAAAGCGTTCCTTGCGGTCCTTTGAGGATTTCCAACCGCTGCAGATCGAACAGATCGGCGGGCGCTGCAAACGGTACGCTGGGAATGGAGAAGGCGAAATCGTCCAGATAGGACGCCACGGTGGGATCGCCCGTGGTGTCGCCGGTGGAGACGCCGCGCAATTGGTAGACTTGCGTGCCTTGCGAGGTTTCACCGGCGAGCGACGCGCCCGGAATGAACGCCAGCGCCGATTTGACGTCGCGGATACCTTGCCGCTCCAGGTCTTCACCCGAAAGCGCCTGCACCGTGACCGGCACCTTGTTGATGTCTTCGGCACGCTTTTCTGCCGTCACCACAACGGTTTCGATCTGGCTGTCCTGACCGAACGCGGGCAAAGCCCCGCCGCCCATACAAAATAGCGCCGTTGCACCAAGCAAAGTCGCCCGCATCGCCCGTGTGCGCATGTGCGCACCCGGTGCACTTGTCGTGTCCATCGTTTCCTCCGCCTCGCCGTTTCGCTCTGATGTCGAAACTGGTGAAAACAATACTGATATCGCAACTTGATACCAGAGTATTATTTTTGTCAACGAGTATGAAGATTAAACTACAGACTGGCTTGTTATGGTCACAGATGTTAGTAGCGAACCGTACAGAAAACGCAGCGCCCACTATGCTTTCGACCGGCCGTGTGCGCTCCAGGGGCACCTTCCGTGAAGAACACCGCCAAACCCTCCGCTAAAGCCGCGCCAACGCCCACTGCAGTCGCGCCGGCTGCCGTACCGCCACCAAGGATGAATGCCCGCGAGCGCAATCGCGTGCGTATGCACGACGACATCTATCAGGCGGCTTTATCGCTCTTCGATACGCGCGGATATGCAGACGTCACGGTGGACGACATCTGCGAGGCCGCCGGCATCAGCAAGGCGACCTTCTTCCGCTATTTCGACAGCAAGTTCGGTCTGGTCGACGAATTCAACCAGCGGATCGCCGCGAAGATCGACGCCTCGATCGACATAAAGAAAATGACTTGCACGGAATGCCTCCGGCAAGCCACCGAAACGCTCTATCAGGAATGGCTGCACAGTGCGCCGCAGATCCGCGTGCTTGCGCGCGAATTCGTTCGCGCGGGCACCCACATCACCGAAAATCTCGGCGACCCCATGGCAAGGGGACTTATCGCGACGCTGGTCAGCGTTATCGCCGAGGGACAGAGGCGCGGCGAATTCGATCCGCAATTCGATCCCGCACTGGTTGCGCCGCTGATCGTGTCCGCTTGGACATTTGCCTTCGTGGCGTGGGTCGACCGCAACGATCACGAAGCGTTTCGCCGCTCCGTGCACAACCTTGTCGAGCTTCACATCATGGGGCTGACCTGCAACGTGGCGAAAGCCCGTTCTGCGAAGCGCGCCTAGGCTTCGACGCACTCCACGGATCTTGTTTCAGCTTCGCCGCTCGTCGTGACGCGCCGCACGATTCCCGTTGTGCCGTTGACCTCAACCCTGTCGCCCTCCCGAAACGCGGCAGCCGCGCCCGCGGCACCTATCACGACCGGAAGCCCATATTCGCGGCCCAGCACAGTTGCGTGCGAGAGAATTCCGCCCTCTTCCGAAATGACGCCGGCGATGATTCCGAAAACCGGCGTCCACGCGGGATCGATGGCATGCGTCACGAGTATGTCGCCTTCTTCGACCGAGCCGAGTTCTGCCAACGTCCGGATGAGACGCACGGGCCCCTCCGCGATACCCGGCGCGCCACCGACTCCGCCGAGATCGCCTTCGCCCAATTCGCGCGCGGGTCTGTCGGGCTGATACGGCAAATTTCCTTTGAGGAAGGCCGCCGGCTCAAACCCCTTCATCCTGTTCCACCATGCGCGACGCCAATCCGCACGCGCCTTGAGCCGTTCGGCGGGAAGCTTTCCGGCGAGGTGATCGTAGATTTCGGTCTTTGCGGCAAAAAACACATGGTCGCGGGATGAAAGCGCGCCCCTTTCCGCCAGACGCCGACCCATCGCCTGATAAGCGCAGCGCAACTCGTAGAAATAGTGATCGAAGGAATGACGCTGGTTGTCGCGGTGTATCCAATAGCGTTGGGCCGCCCGCATCACGCGCCGGAAGATCGCGCGCCGCGCGGGGCCGAACATGCCCTGCCCCACCTTGGCCAACACCTCCCGCTCGCGACGCTCGCGCTTGGCCACCGTGCGGGCATGGGCGGTTTCGGGATCGACACGTTGGCCGACGCTCAGCATTGCGTTGACCTGATTGAGAAGGATTTCGCGGTCGTCTCCCCATCGCGGCTGATAAAGATCGCGATCGGAACAGCCGCGATGCGGGCGGCGCGCACGAAAGCCATCCAGTTCGCCCAGGAACTGGCGGCCTTCCGCCGTACGTTCGAGATCGCCATAATTGCGGTTTAGAATGGCATCGTGGACGGCTTTCGAACGCCGCGCGAAGTCGGCCAGCTTTCCGACATCGATGTTTTCCTCGTGTGTCAGCGAGTCGGGAACGCCGCTCGTCAGGACTCCGACGGTGTCATCAGACATGCCTGGCGCCCATTCGGCGACCAGATGCGCGAGCAGTCCCAGATAATGTCCGGCATACGCCACGCCGAGAGCCGCAAAAATGCTGCGTTCGCGCCGCTGTTTCTCGACATGTTCAATGAAGCGCTGGATTTCCATCGGTCCGGCGACCGTATAGTCCGGTCTGTTCGATTGGATGCCGGGCAACCATTCGGTGTTCCATTTGCGATAATAGGCATCGATGTTGGTCCAGAACGCCAATGTCGTCGGATAACGCAAACCGAGACGGATGTTGGATTTCCAGGCCGGCGAGAAAAATCCGATTGGCTGGATCGCGCCGGAGGGATCGGCAACGCTCGAAAACGTCACATCCGAATAGGTGAATCCCTTGTGATACCGGAAGCTCTTGCGCTTTCCGGGCACAGTGCCGTGCAACTGCGCGACGCGCGGGAACATGTCAGAAAAGAACGCCGCCATTTCCGAATAGTAGAGCGGCGAAACCGGAAGGCCCGAAAGCGGCGATCCGCGGCCCCAGATCGCATCCGGATCGAATTGCAAGCCACGGTCGCGTGCCCATTGGTCCAACAGATCGGTGTAATAGGCCTCGGCGCCCGTCGTGACGGGCCTTGCCTGAAGCATATGCAAGGTGTTGCGCTCGAACGCCCATTCGGCATCCATCGGCATATCGTAGGCGTCTTCGAGCTTTCGTGCCGCGTCCGCAAGCTGGCGCAACTGTTCTTCGCCCAGGCTGAACATCTGCTGCCGCGCGGCATCTACCGGCAATTCTTCCACGCCGCGCGCCGTTTGCTGGCTGAAAACGCGCTTGGCGCCGAGTTTCGATTCGACAACAGCCCCGCTTGTCTTGTCGAGAATGAACGTATCGGGTTCCGCGCGGCCCGAGACGACCGATTCACCCAATCCAAAATTCGAATTCACCACCACCTGATCGACCCGATCGGTGACGGGATGCATCGTGAACAGGACGCCGGCGGCCGTTGCGGGCACGAGTTCCTGCACCAGCACTGCCATATCGACAGTGGCCTCTGCGCCCTGGTCCTTGCGATAAGCGAGCGCTGCTTTGGACGAAGCGGATTTCCAGCATGTTTCGAGCGCGGCGAAGAATTCGTCCTCGGTGCGCACGCCAAGGATTGTCTGGTACTGGCCCGCAAAGGATGCATCGGCGCGATCCTCGGCGGGCGATGAAGAGCGCACCGCAACGGGCGCCCGCAAGCTCGCGAAGGCCTGCCCAAGCTCCGCGCGCAATTCGGCGGACAGCGAACCTGCAGCGCGCCAGTGTTTGTACACATCGATGGTGACGCAAACGCCTTTGGGTACGTGGAAACCGGCGCGGTGAAGCGCGGCAAGGCCCGCAGCCTTGTTCCCGATGATATCGGCCTGTTCGGGCGCGGCGTCCCAAAGCGGAATGATTGAAGGCACTTCGTCCGTCTCCCTGCGCGCGCGAGACCGGGCATCCCCTAATCCCTTGATTTTCGCGCCCAATTTTATGTTTTGCTACCGTAGTTTCTTTATGCGACTATGGTATCAATATCAACAAAAGCCCTGCGGCAGCAAGCGGAGGATGATGCCAATGAAGGTGAAAGCGGCCGTCGTGCGCGAGACCGGCGGCAACTTCGACATCGCCGAACTCGATCTGGACGATCCGCGCGACGACGAAATTCTGGTGCGTGTGAAAGGCGTCGGCCTTTGTCACACCGATCTGATTGCGCGCGACGGAATGATGCCGTTCGCGCCACCCGCCGTTCTGGGACACGAAGGGTCGGGAATCGTCGAGCGCGTCGGCGCCAAGGTTCGCAAGGTGAAACCGGGCGATGCGGTGGGCATCACATTCCGCTCTTGCGGCGTTTGCCCGCGATGCAAGCGGGGCGATCCCGCCTATTGCCACACAATGCCGCAACTCAACTATGCCGGCATGCGGCCCGACGGATCGAAAGCGCTGCACGAAAACGGCGCGGACGTCGTAAGCAATTTCTTCGGGCAATCTTCATTCGCAACCTATGCACTCGCCTATGAGCGCAATGTCGTGAAATTGCCCGACGATGTTCCGGTCGAACTGATGGGGCCCCTTGGTTGCGGCATTCAAACCGGCGCGGGCGGCATCATGCGTTCGCTCGCCTGCGAGAAAGGTTCGACATTGCTGGTGTTGGGTGGGGGCGCCGTGGGCTTGAGCGCCGTGATGGGCGCGGTCGTTCAGGAATGCGGCACGATCATCGTGGTTGAGCCGTATGCGCAGCGGCGCAAACTCGCAAAGGAATTGGGAGCGACGCATACCATCGATCCCAAGGCGTCGACCGATCTTGCTGCGGCGGTGCGCGAAATCGTTCCGATCGGCGTGGATTATGCGTTCGACACCACCGGCATCCCCGCCGTTCTGCAGGCGACAATGGGATGCCTCGGCCCGCACGGCGTGTTCGGCATTGTGGGCGTGCCGCCGCCGGGAACACCGGTGCCCGGCGATCTTCTTTCCGTCATCACCTTCGGTCATGCGGTGAAAGGCATCATCGAGGGCGACAGCGACCCCGACACGTTCATTCCGGAAATGATCGCGCTCTATAAGGTTGGGCGCTTTCCGTTCGACCGTTTGATCCGGACCTATCCCATGTCCGAGATCAATAAAGCCATTGCGGACCAGCACCGGGGCGATTGCGTGAAAGTGGTGCTGTTGCCGGACGCTTAGGGGGGCCGCCCGCCCTTCGACGTGCTACGCTGCACGCAAGGGCGGGCGCGATTAAGGCCGATAAGGAGAATTCCATGAGCGAATACAAGCTTCTCATCAACGGGCGGCTGGAAGATGGCGACCAGACGATGGACGTCATCAATCCCGCGACGGAAGAGGTTCTTGCGGTATGCCCGCGTGCCTCCAAAGGGCAACTCGACAAGGCGGTTGCTGCTGCCAAAGCCGCGTTTCCCGGCTGGAGCAAAACGCCGATAGAAGAGCGGAAGAAGGCGTTGCTCGCCATCGCGGAACGCATTCAATCGAAAGCCCCCGAACTCGCACGTATTCTTACGCAGGAACAAGGAAAGCCGTTGGCGGATGCGACGGGCGAAGTGTATGGCGCCGCCGCGTTCTTCCAATATTTCGCTAGCCTCGACCTGCCGGTGAAAATCATCGAAGACAGCGAGGGGCGGAAAGTGGAAGTCCGACGCAAGCCCCTGGGTGTGATCGGCGCCATCGTGCCGTGGAATTTCCCCTTGATCCTGATGGCGTTCAAAGTGCCGTCGGCATTGTTGTCGGGAAACACCGTGGTGCTGAAGCCCGCTGCAACGACGCCGTTGTCCACGCTCAAATTGTGCGAATACATCGCCGATCTGTTGCCTTCCGGCGTTTTGAACGTCATCGCCGATGCCAACGATCTGGGCGGAGAGCTGACGAAACATCCCGATGTGCGGAAGATATCGTTCACGGGCTCGACAGCCACGGGGAAAAAGGTGATGGCTGGCGCGGCGGACTCGTTGAAGCGCGTCACGCTCGAATTGGGCGGCAACGATGCCGGTATCGTTTTGGATGACGTGGACCCCAAAACGGCGGCGCCGAAAATCTTTCAGAGCGCCTTCCAGAACAGCGGGCAGGTTTGCATCGCCATGAAACGGCTCTATGTGCATGAATCGATCTATGACAGCATGTGCGACGAACTTGTTTCACTGGCCAAGGCCGCGGTGATAGGTGACGGCCTGCAACAGGGCACACAACTCGGCCCGCTGCAGAACAAGATGCAGTTCGAGAAGGTGAAGGATCTGATTGCCGATGCCGCCAGACACGGCACGGTGATGGCGGGCGGCGATGTCCCGGAGAAAGGGTTTTTCATCCGTCCCACTATCGTACGCGACATCACGGATGGAACGAGGCTTGTAGACGAAGAACAGTTCGGCCCCGTTCTTCCCGTTATCAAATATTCCGATCCCGAAGATGCGCTGGCGCGCGCCAATGCCTCTCCCTATGGCCTGGGAGGTTCGATCTGGTCTGCCGATTTGAACCGCGCCCATGCACTCGCGGAGCGCATGGACGCGGGCACAGTTTGGATCAACAAGCACCTCGATCTTGCACCGCACATTCCCTTCGGCGGAGCAAAGCAATCCGGCCTCGGCGCCGAGCTGGGCGAAGAAGGATTGGCAGAGTTCACGCAATTGCAGGTCATAAATATCGCCCGGTAACCGGCATGCCGGCTATGACCGGGCGTTGGGATATATGAACCACAGACCCGCAAAACCACCGATGTTGGGCACGATGAGGCCCGACTAAAGACCGACGCTAAACAAAGCAAACGGACCGTGGAAGCTACGGTCGAATTGCTGCCGTGTGTCGATCCCACCGTCTGTTGCATTGAAGAAGAAATCGGCCCGGTATCCTGCGCTCACCTTGAAATTCTCGATGCGATAGCTGAGGCCTGCGAACGCTCCGATGTTGGGCACCACGACGGAATGTGACCGTTGAGGATTCCCCAGAACAGCCGGATAGCGCTTGTAATGCGTGCCGAAATTGCCGCTGGGCGCGTAATATTTGCGGCCTTTGTAGTAACTGTCGGTGGTCTGGTGATGCAGCTTGGCCTTCTGCCGGCCGAACAGGATGGCGCCGTTCAGGCCCCAATCCACCGCGAATTCGCCATCCTGTAGATTGCCGGTCACGGGTTCGGAGGCTTGCCATGACAGCGACGGACCGATGCCGTGGAAGCTGCGCTCGTTGTTCGCCCTCATGTAATAGGTATGGAACTTGTAGCTGGGGAAATATTTCGGGTCCGGCAGCATATTGCCGACCTGGATGTTCTGGCGCGTCCGCACCTTGACGTCCGCACGCGAGGTGAACTGCGCGAAGCGCACGCCTACACTGAAGATCGAAGTGCTGTCGTGCCCGAACAAACCCAGGCCAACATCCTTGCCGGCCTGGAAATCCAATATGGTGTGGCTTTCCGACAGCCTGACCGTCGTATCGGCGAATTGCGGAACCTGCTGGCTCGCGGGCATGGGCTGATGCCCGTAGGTCGGCCCGAAATATTTGGAACGCTCGGGATGGGTTTGCGCAATGGCGTGTTTCTTGCCGTTGGAGCGCCCGTAACGGATCAACGCCGAGAACGACCAATCGCTTCCCGCCGGTGCAATGGTGATCGCAGCCTCGGCTCCCTTGCTGTAACGCGGCGCATGTTGCAAGGCGACCGGAGAAGCCGTCTCGAAAGTCGGCGGCGTAGGCTTGAACTGCGTGAAGGCCGGTGCGAAAGGCGCCCCGGTGCCATCGTTGCGTTCCAACTGTCCGCCCAATTCGATCCATACCGTCGGGCGGTCGCGATCGGAATCGCGCGCATAGGAGTCCTGCGGTTTGGCGACGGTCGTCAAAAGCGCAAGCGCGGAAACCGTGGCCAGAAGCTCCCAGCGGAAGCCGCTCGCGCCGTAATCTGTATTCATCAATTCGCTCATGGCGTCCCCCTCACCAGTTTTTCGTTACGCGGATGCCGATCAATTTTGGATCGGTCAGGAACACGTTGGTGGTGAGCCCCGTGTCGTCACTGTTGAGGAAGTCACCCGTGATCGCGGTCGTGTTGAACACATTCTTGTCGTAGAGCATCACCTGCCAGCCCGATTGGCTTGTCAGGATCAAAGCCAGGTTGACGTTGGTGTAGCCGCGCAATCGATCATAAGGCCGGTCGTTGAAGACGCGCGCCCAGGAATAATCCTGCCAATAATAGTCGCCGCGAAGCGTACCGGCCCAGTTGGAACTAAAGGGCATAGAGTACTGTGCGCCGAACGAAACGGTGTAGGGCGGCGCGTTCGGCAGTTCGTTGCCGCTCAGATCTTTTGCGAAGCCTTCACCATTGTTGGGCGGTAATCCCAATCCACCATTGACGCCGGCAGGTGCGTTCGGATCGACGCTTAACGGATCGAACCCGATATAGGTCGTATCTTCCAACGGCACCGTACCCCCGCCCAAACCAGCAGAGCGGACAGTTGGATTTTCCTTATAGGGAAGCTGAGTAACGGGATCGAGCCCTGAACCATAGGCGTGCGAGCAGGCGAAAGATGCGTTTGCACCGCTTTCGTTTCCGCCGGCGCTTAATGGCGATTGAATAAGTGCTGCGACCACGTAATCGGGAAGAATGCAGTTCGACGCTTGCGTGGCAAACGGTTTCACCACTCTCCAGCCAGGAACGCCCGCCGTGCGATCGATCAGGTCGATTGCGCGTTGGCCGCGCGCGATGCTTGTATCTTCCCAACCGCCCGCGAAATTGAAGCGAAGACCGGGCACCGGCTCCCAAGTTGCTTCGACCTCTGCGCCTTTCACATGCGCATCGAAATTCAGATTGATCGACGTGCGGTCAACGATTTGGGATATCTGATAGTTTTCGTAGTTGTAGTAGAAAGCGCTGGCATTCAACGTGACTGCACCGTCGAGCAACGTATTCTTGCTGCCGATTTCGAAGGCGTCGACAAATTCCGGCTTAAACGTCAGAGGATGCGTGGGCACGCCCACTTCGCCGCTATTGTTGTTGCTGGGGATCGTTCCGTTGATCGAGGTGAAGGCGGCACCGGGCGGATTTGCGCCACCCGCCTTATAACCATGCGCGTAAGAAGCATAAACTAGCGTCTGGTCCGTGAAGTCGAGCTTTGGCGTCCAGTTGACAGCAGCGCGGCCGGTGAATTGATCCCACACCTGATCGACCGTACCCAAGGACGGATATCCATATCCGGTGGTGATGACTTCGCTGGGGATGTTGGTGAAATGCTTGCGGTCTTCTGTCCAACGCAAACCAGCGATCAGTTTCAAGTCGGGAAGGACGTTGTAGTAACCTTCACCGAAGCTGGCATAGGAATCCAAAAGATAAGGATTTTGGCTTAGAAAATAGTTGTGGCCGTTGTCGTTCAGGTTGTCGATGGGATTGGGATCCATATAGACGCAATTCGATGTCGGCTGTCCGCCGCCCGCCGTGGGATCGGGCAACTGCCAGCCGATGGAACCGGCAGCTCCGCCACGGGGAATGCATTCATGATTGTCTGTAACGCCGGGAATATAGGGCGACGGCGTGAACTGCCCTGTCATGCTCGAATAAAGGGAAAGCGTGTTGATGAACAGGTAGTAGTTTTCTTCGGTTTCGTAGTGCAGATAATTTCCGCCCACACTGAAATTCAATGGACCGGAAAAGTTCGACGCCAGCCGGAATTCCTGGCTGAACTGCCAGGCATGTTCGGTGGACAGATCCTGCGCCACCAACCGGTTGGCACAACCAAGCTGCGGATCGCAGAAATAGCCATCCGGCGTCACCGGCTTACGAGCATGGCCATCATTGAACAGGAACAGGCCGGGAGACGTGTTGAACCTGTTGTAGTCCTGGGTTGAACGCAGCGAGTCCTGATTGAAGCCCGTTTGCGAGGTGAATGTTAGTTCGGGGGTGACCGAATAATCCGCGTTGAACTCTACGATATCGTTTCTTGCCTTGTAGCTGGGATCGATGGTGGATTCGATGACACGCAGGTTCCGCGATTGCTTGGTGCTAGCGTAGGGATCGACATTGGGGTCAATGAAATTCCCAGCCAGATTCACCGCCACGACGTAGGGCAACGAGAAACCATAGGGAACCTGGAATGCATCCTCCGAGTAAAGCGAACTCATCTCGCAACCCTGGCTCAGATAGTTCTGGCCAAAAATAAAGACGCCGTCGACAAAGTTCGCGCCGCCCTTCGGAACTTCCACCCCGTTTACATAATCCGGCGGATGCGAGGTCTTGCAGAGCTGCTTGCCGCTGCGAATACGGTCGTCGTTCTCTGAGAAGTGTTCCCAGATCAGGTAGGACTGGAATTTCTCGCTCGGCTTGAAGCCCAATGTGACGCGCCCCGACCACAGGTCGCGTCCATCGATGCGCTCGTTGGTAGTTTCGTTGAAGCTATAACCTTGACGCTTGGTCCATTCGCCGGCGATACGCAGATCCACGCGATCGTCGACAAGCGGAAGATTGATCATGCCTTCGAAGCGGCGCTGGTGATAATTGCCGATTTCGCCGGACGCCATCGCTTCGAACTGATCAGTCGGCTTTGCGGGCGACAAGTTCACCACACCGGCCGTCGCATTGCGCCCATAAAGCGTGCCTTGCGGTCCGCGCAGCACTTCGACCGATCCTAGATCGTAGAATTCCTGTTCGAAGAAGTGATTGCGAATAAAAGGTATGTCGTTGAACGCGACGGCCACGGCGGGATCGGTGGTCACCGAAATTGCCTGGGTGCCGATGCCGCGAATATTGATGCTGTAGCCGGTGAAGTTCGTCTTGGTGAAAGTCAGGTTCGGCACCTGTTTCACAAGATCGGGACCGCCCGCAGTTTGTGTGGCCGTGAGCTGTTCCTGGCTGAGCGCCGTGATCGAGATGGGGATACTCTGCACATCTGCGCCGCCCAGCTTGGACGACGTGACCGTCACGGTTTCGACGGCGGCACGCGGGGGGCCGGCCTGTGCGAGGACCATGGGCTCCACGGCAGTATCGGCACGCGAACCAAGCTCGCGGACGATGCCGATGGCGCCGGTCGAGCGACGATAGGCCGAAAAGCCGGTGCCGATGAGGATACGCGAAAGCGCATCGTCGCTGGAAAGCGTTCCCTGCGCGCCCTTGGAGCGCACGCCTTTCACCGCATCGTCGGGAAACACCAGATTGAGGCCGGTTTGTGCGGCATAGGCATCGAGCGCGCCTTTAAGATCGCCCGACGGTATATTGAATGTTTCCGCAAAAGCGGTCGAGGACAACAGCGCAAGGCACAAGGCCGTTGCCGCGCTCGTCTTCAAATTCCGGATAATCATACTGCCCCCTCTTACTTGCGCGGCGTTTGACGGCTCAGCGCGAGATCACGGTTTTGTTGCCCTGGTTGACCACATGCAGGCCCAGGACGTGCTGCGTTACGTCGATGAAAGATTCGAGATCGGTGGTGCGGAACGTGCCGCCGATGGCCAGATTTGCGGTTGTCGCGTCCGCGATGACGATTTTGTGGTCGTTGTAGCGATTGAATTCGGCCACCGCCGTCGCCAGCGTGGTGTGATTGAACACCACCACCCCGCGCCGCCAGCCGAGCTGGTCGGTGAGCGATTTCTGCGCATGGCTGAACACCGACAGCGTTTCGTTCTTCGCGATGGCGACTTCGCCGGGATTGAGTTCGGTGGATTGCGGCTGCGCGCCCGCACCTGCCGCATCGAGCTGCACCTTGCCTTCGATTACCGACACCTTCAGTTCATCGCCTTCGCGGCGAACGAGGAATTTGGTGCCCAGATCGGTGATGCGACGGTTGCCCGCGATCACGACAAAGGGATGCGCCGCATCGTGCTTGACCTGGAAATAGGCCTCGCCGTGTTCGAGCCAGACTTTGCGCTCGCCACCGCCGATCAGCGTACGCACCGAGGTATTGGTGTTGAGGTCGATCTGCGAACCGTCGGTCAGGTTGATGGATTCACGGTTGCCCAACGACGCGGCATAGACTTTTTCCTGCGGACCCGCGGGCTGACGGAACGCCAGAAAACCGACGACGCCGCACACGCAGAGAGCCGCGGTCGCCCGGATGAGTGTGGGCACAACCTGCCCGCGCCAAGCGCCACCAATGCCCCCGTCTGAAGCGGGACGGAGTGCTGCCAACCTTTCGGTGCGGCCCCAGCCGGTCTGCAGGCGCACGAACGCCACACGATGCACAACCGATTCCGAAAGCCACGCTTCGAGTGCCGCTTCGTCGGCCTCGCTCCAGTTCCAGAAATCGCGGCGCTGCAGCCAGTCTGCCGCCATGGCATCGATTTCTCGTGCATTGGAAACGATGGGGCGTTCGCTCACAGCTTCCTCCGCACCGTTGGAGGTTCGCTATAGAGTATCTCGACCAGCGAGCAGAGGCCGGTTTTCAGATATTCGGAGACCGTGCCCTCGGCGATGCCCATGCGCTGCGCGATGGCGCGGCCCGACAATCCTTCGATGCGCCCAAGAACGACGGCCTCGCGGCAACGCGGCGGAAGACGGTCGAGCGCGGCCTGAAGGCGGCGCAGTTCGTCGCGCGCGATCACCGTTTGCTCGGGGCCCGGCGCGTCGACCGCTACTTCGAGGGCTTCGAGATCGGACGCGGCCTCGATCGGCACCACGCGGCCCTGGCGGACGCAATCAATCAGCAGATTGCGGGCGGTGGCGAATACAAACTGTTTGGGGCGTTCGGGAACTTTTTTCAGGGCGGCTTCATAGACCCTTGCATAGACCTCCTGCCGGAAATCCGTGATGTCGCTGTGGTTGCGCCAGTTGTGCTGCAGGAATTGCATCAACGCCGCCTCCAGCGGCAAAACTTCGCGCGCAAACCATGCGTCGATTTCGGCCGCACCAAGCGTCATCCCGGCACGCGCGTTCGATCCGTTTTGTCTGATTTCCAGCGTTTCCACCGTTCCCCGCTGACACCAAGGCTGGAAGACGTCCAGCCTCGTTTATTCCGACGAAACCGGACGGGAGAGTTTAGGATGGGCGGGAAAATATTTTCGCGCGAAATATTCGTGCTCTAAGTAATCGATCGCACAGCCCATGAATACGGCAGAAACATGAGGTCCGAAGCCGCGATCATCAATCTACCAGGCCAGGCACTCTCCGATGGGCATGACGTTCGGGCTGGGCCGGCCTCAAGGCGCAAGCCGAAACGCATTTACAGGATAGCGATGTCCCCTTTGGATCAACCCGGGACCGTCAGCCGAACCGAGCCGCCTTGATCGCGGCGACGTCGATTTTCTTCATATCCATCATCGCATCAAACGCGCGTTTTGCTTCATCGCCGCCGGCAGCCAGCGCCTCGGTCAGCACGCGCGGCGTGATTTGCCAGGAGATCCCCCACTTGTCTTTGCACCAACCGCAGGCACTTTCCTGGCCCCCGTTGCCGACGATGGCGTTCCAGTAGCGGTCGGTCTCTTGCTGATCGTCGGTGGCGATTTGGAACGAGAAGGCTTCGTTATGTTTGAACGCAGGTCCGCCATTGAGACCAAGACAGGGGATGCCGGCGACGGTGAATTCGACGGTCAGCACGTCGCCCGCCTTGCCGGACGGGTAGTCGCTGGGAGCACGATGCACGGCATTCACCGAGCTGTTAGGAAAAGTCTCGGCATAGAAACGGGCTGCAACCTCGGCGTCCTTGTCGTACCATAGGCAGATCGTGTTCTTGGCAATTGCCATTGATTTTCCTTTCGCTTCTGAAGCCAGTTCCGCCCCGGGTTCCCAAGCACCCGAATAGAGCTCACAGTAAACCTTAACTCAAAATGCGCTCGTGCCACATGGCGTTCCACCAGCACCGTTGGAAGGTTCTAGCGGTATCAGGGTGTGATCAGCAGAAAAATCGCTCTATCGCCGGAAATGCATCGGCTGGATGAAACGTCACGCCGATAGATATGTGCAGAGTGCATCCATGAACTTTGCGCCAGTCATTCCATCTATAACGCGGTGATCGTAGACACTGACCAAGTGAATGGTCTCACCTGGGACGACGCTTCCATCCTTGACGACTGGCTTGCTGACTGGCGTGCCGCAAAACAGAAGGCATACCTGCGGAGCGTTGAGAATTGGCGTGCCTGATTGTACCCGGGTGTTACTCAGGACCGACAATGCCTTCATCGAAAGCTTCAATGCCCGCGTCCGTCTGGAATGCCTCAACCAGCATTGGTTCCTGGATCTTGACGACGCCCGAGCGAAGATCGAACTTTGGCGTCGCCACTACAACGATGTGAGACCACACAGTGCAATCGGTGAGAGGACGCCAATGACCGTGTATACCGCCCATAGGAATGGTCCTATGGGCTTAACAGCACCGAAAGCTCTCGTTTAAATCGGTCCAAATATCCATAGCGGACCACGATGCAATAAGCTCCCTATCCCGCTGGTTCAAAATATCCGTCAGGTCAATCTTGCTTCGGGCCACAACATCGTGGCGACGGTGTTTGTCGAATGCGGCTACCGTAATGACGATGGCGTTCCGAGCGCACTTCGTCCCATTGGGGAACCGCGGGCGATCAATTCTTATGCGGACTCATCCCAGAAAACCACTGGTTCTACCTGCAAAGCAGCTGCTGGTATCGTTGGCTTCGCCGATCTGACGCTTGGCGCAGAGGTCGAAGTGACCCTTGACGCGCATTTGGCCACTGCATCGGCGCCTTTTTGCGGCATCCGGCAGATCACGCCATGGGACCACCGCCGGATGTCAGATATCCCGGATTCAATATCGATGAAGGATTGATGCTTTCGCCAAAAAGGTACTCAACCCGTTGAAATCATTGGTGGGCCCGGCAGGATTCGAAGACGTTGTCAAGCCATTGAATTAACTGGGTGTTTCCACACTTCGACGCGAAATGTACCAACAAAAATGCCAACAAATGCGGGCTAAAGAATGCGTCCTTCTTGGAGCGTGGTCAAAGTCCGCAATCGTTCGCGCACATTCGCATAAAGCCGGAAGGACGAGGCTGCTCGGCGCCAGAAGCGAAAATCTATGCGTACCGTATCACCAGCACATATGCGGGATATTGATCTTCAATTGTCGAATTCCCCGACTGCTCAATCGCTCCGCCCCCCGGCGATGATTGGGGACCGCGTTCGCCAGCATGCCCAGGCCGTTGATCGCAGCCATGTCGTTATCGCTCAGCGCAAAGCGAAAGTTACGAAAGTAAATCCAAACGAACTGCTACACGTCACACGCATGACTGCCATGGGGAGAGATGACGTCTGCTCTCGCCTACGAGATCAACTAGCCTTTGACCAGCCTGCAGAATTAATGGACATGTGGCACCCGGTGGAAAACCGTCCTCCGCTTTAGCCGCCAACGAGGAAGGTCAGCACAGTTGTCGTGCTGGTGCCGCCCTGCTGTTTGATGCTCACGAGAGCTTTTTATAGCTCGAAACTCTGCGAGCCTGAACAGATCGCTGCCGCACCATACGATCGCCCAGCAGCCGATCGAACTCTTTCTTGGAAACGCCGTAGCACTCGCAGGAACGTTGCTCCAGGCCACGCCGATCGATGATCGTCACCTTGCCTCGGGTATATCGTATGAGACCGATCTCTTGCAGCATACCCGCTGCCGCCGTGACGCCGGTTCTCTGCACTCCGAGCATCATCGCCAGAAACTCCTGCGTGAGCAGAAACTCGTCGGATTGCATGCGGTCATGCGTCATGAGCAGCCACCGGCAGCATCTTTGCTGCAAGGTATGAAAGTGATTGCAGGCTGCCGATTGGGCGACCTGGTTGAAGAAAGCGTGGGTGTAGCGAAGCATCACTGTCCGCATCGAAGCACTAAGCGATACCTCTCTTGCGAACGCGGACGCCTTCATCCTCAGGCCGCGACCCGGCACCTGGACGTAAACGCTGGTAGGCGCTATGTCGTCGCCCAGCAACACAGGCAGCCCTACCATTCCCTCGTTGCCAATAGTCCCAACTTCGGCTGCCTGGCCATTGGCCATCGTGTTGACCAGTGAGCCGACGCCGGTCTCGATGAAATAAACAAAGCCGATGGGTTTGCGAGCGCGATAAAGGGACTGCCGGTACGCCAGCTCAATTGGTTGAAGATGTGGGCGAAGCCGCTCATAGTCCCTACGGAGCAACAACCCGAGCAAACGGTTGTTAGGCGGCAGGCTCAAAGATTTGCGAATAGCCACGTCTTCTTGCTCCTTGCGGTCAGACAGCCCGAAATTGCTGCTAGAAAACGTTTTGGGGCCGATTCCGCCTCATGGATCGGTTCAAGCCCCGTTTTTCGACGGCAGTGTGCTTTGCCTCATTTGTCGCGACAAGCAGCCAACCGCCACGCCTGCAACGATAATTTCCAGCGCCTGCTCCTCAATCGCAGGTGTTCAGAGAGAATGTCGGGTATCGGACATAATTGAGGTGCATTAAAATGCTAGAGTTTCCTTGCTGTAACTTCTGGTCATCGCTTCTGTCGAGGCAATGCTGTTACGGAAAGCCGAAAGGCGGCCATCATGACAATCGAAGAGCACTCGCCAGCTAAAATGGGGTTGGCTTCCGTCGCGCTTCTTGGGAAATCGAGGGCTCGCACCACCGCAAGCTATGAATGCGAGCTGGGAAATCAGCGATTCACGGAATGCGTTCTGCGCAAGGAGATTGAACGAGGAGAAGCGTTGCTTGGACTCAAGAACGAAATAATCGCGCAGCAGGAAGTGCTGATCCAGCGCCAGGACCTCCTGACCAAAGAGGCTGACCATCGGCTGATGAACGATCTGCAACTGGTTGCAAGTCTTCTTTCGCTGCAAAGCCGAGCAACAGCGAACGTCGAGGCTGCCTCGCAACTGGCTACCGCGGCCAACCGCATCGCCACTATCCAGCGGGTTCACCGTCGCCTGCATTGCCTTGAGGGGGTTCAAAACGTCGCGTTCAAGGAATACCTTGAAGCGTTCTGTGACGACTTCTCCGCCATGCTGCCTCCGTTGTCAGCTCCCCGACAGGCCATCGAGTTTGAGAGTGTTGAGCTCAATCTTCCAACTAAGACCGCCATCCCGCTTGGATTTATCGTCAATGAACTGGTTATGAACGCGGTAAAGCATGGCGGCGGCCGGATCGCGATTAGGTTGGAGAAAAGATCTGCGGAAAGCTACGCGCTTTCGGTTTCGAACGACGGACCGACGTTGCCGGACAGATTTGATCCATACGCCACAAAGGGTTTGGGAATGAAAATCATCAGGTCGTTTGTCCAGCAGATCGACGGCCAGTTGAAAACTGGGCGAAACGAAGAGGGCCAAGGGGCGCAGTTTACGGTTTTGTTTTCCTGAATATCAGTATGTCACGCTACACGCATCCATGAATAGACTTTTCGATATCAAATAGAAACGCGATTGAAATCCCACTTCTTGAACACGAGAGGAGCCAAAGGATGTCTCTGGGTCTCATTCTGATCATCATACTTATTATCTTCCTGCTTGGCGGGTTTAGTGGCCGTTTTGGCGGCTATGGCTACGGTTTCGGCCATGGCGGCGTCGGTCTGATCGGCGCGATACTGATCATCGTTGTGATTCTTATGCTGCTTGGGCGAATCTAGTCCGAGCGCAGCATCCAGATGTCCCGCCTTCGCATACATGGGGAAACCCATCTCGTCGCCCGAATTGGATGGTTGAGAGCTGCGGTATTAGGCGCCAACGACGGCATCGTTTCGACTGCGAGTTTGATTGTTGGTGTCGCCGCAGCGTCGGCAACACGCAGCGACGTGCTGATCGCAGGCGTCGCCGGATTGGTAGCAGGCGCTATGTCGATGGCCGCAGGCGAATATGTGTCCGTAAGTTCGCAGTCAGATACGGAACGCGCAGACCTTGCGCGCGAACGCAAGGAACTGGCCGATCAGCCCGCATTTGAGCTCGATGAACTCACGGGTGTTTATGTAAAGCGGGGCGTCGATGAGGCACTCGCGCGACAGGTTGCACAGCAGTTGATGGCAAAAGATGCGCTGGGGGCGCACGCTCGCGACGAGCTCGGAATCTCAGAAATCACCACAGCACGTCCCGTGCAGGCCGCTCTGACATCGGCCGCATCTTTTTCAGCGGGCGCTGCGATGCCGCTTCTCATGGTGGTATTGGCCCCCGCCAATGCGCTCATATCGCTGGTGACAGCCGCTTCGTTGGTTTTCCTTGCTTTTCTCGGCGCAATTGGCGCGCGGACAGGTGGCGCAAGGATATTGCGCGCGACGGTGCGAGTAACATTTTGGGGTGCGATCGCCATGGGATTGACGGCAGCTATTGGACGCCTGTTCGGCACCGTTGTTTAGGACGAGCGCATTTGCAATAGGCGTTGACAAGAAGAGCAGGAATGACGTCGGTCTGTCTCAAAGACGAGCATCCACGGGCCCGAAACGAAGGGACTCCTGCGACCTCCGAGATACTCGAGTCACTGCTGAAGGATGCTCCCAAAGATTTTGTCAAGCTCGACTGGCTGATGGCGGGTCTGCACGTACGCTTGTCTTGCACGACCGCTCAGGCGGGGTTTGCCGATCCTTATATATCTTGAGACGTTCATTCGACCCCGGTGGCGTCAAGTCGTAAAGCGGCAGCGAGCGGCTGGGCGTCATGCTTTTGTTATTGAGCGCGTTTCTGCTTGTGCCCATTCCGCTCAGCAACCTCGCACCCGCGCTGGTGTCATCCTTTTGATTTCCCTTGCGCGCCTCGAGGAGGACGGTGTCTTGCTTGCAACGACATTTCTGGCGGGCCTAGTCTTATTGTTGGGAGCAGCAATCGCCATCCGCGAAACATTGCCCCTATTGTGACGCTACCTTCAGGTCCCCACTTTCAGCCATAAAAGCCCCCCGGAAGCCTGACTTCCGGGGGCGCGGGGATAAGGAAAGCCTATTCGTACAAGCCGTAGATGACGCGCAGGATGTCGCCAGTCTCTACGTTGACGAGCAGCGCGTCGTCACCGTAGCGCACCCAAACATAGCCGTAAGGGGGATCTGGCAGACCGAAATCCCAGTAACTATCGATCCAGTATTGGCGACCCCAAAACAGAGTCGGCAGGACCATGCCGTAGGTCCAGCGCCGATAATACCAACCGCGGGGGCGCTGGTAGGAATTCCAATGGTAGCGCCGTTGAGCCCGCCCGTTCTCTTGCCATGCACGGCGATCGAAATTGCGATAGCGGTCCCATTCGGGCGGGCGGCGGCCAGCCTGATAACTGCTCCAATTGTAGCGTTGGGGGCGCTGTGCCTGGTGACGGCGCTGTTGATCGGCGCGGATGGTGCGATTCGGTCGTTGTTGAGGCTGAATCTGTTGACGCTGACGCTGATCGGTGCGGATAGCCCTGTTCTGTCGTTGCCGTTGAGGTTGGATCTGTTGACGCTGATTGGCACGGATGGTTCGAGTTTGTTGCCGCCCACGCGGAATCTGTTGTTGCTGACGCTGATCGCTGCGGGTCTGCTGCCGCTCAGGCTGGGTCTGTTGCCGCTGACGTTGATCGGCGCGGGTATTGCTATTCTGCGGCTCGCTTTGACGGCCGCGGGACTCGGCTTTCTGGCTCCTCTGAGAGCTCCGTTTCTGGTCTGGCGAGGCATCTTGGCGGCCACGCTTATTCTTGTCTTGTCGGTCATTCTGTGCGAGCCGCTGGCCACTCTCCATGGTTTGCGGGCCCAAACCTGGAACCGGCGCGGCTAGCGCCGGCATAGCGATGGCCAGGCACAAGGCTGCCGGAATGAATAGCCGTTTCATGGTTTCTCCTTCAGCAAGAATCGTGCGCCGCTTCGCGCTATTTCCAGTATGAAACGACCATTCCAATCGCATGTTGATCCGGATCAAACGCGTCAAATCCACGGAAGCGCCGCGCCCAAACTGACAGCCGCGAGGATTGCCGCCGCCCAAACTATCGCGGTTTGGTGTCGATAGCGCTTGCTGCAATCATGCCCACACTCCGGGCAACGCGCAGCCCAACTTAGGATAGGACCACGACAGCGGGGACATTCAACAAACGTCGTGGTCAATGTCCAAAATCTCAGACCAACGGCATGAAACGCGCCAAATCCCCGCTCGTTCCCAGATGCCTGGCCTTTATTTATCGACGCGAATTTGCTGACGGATACCGCCTGGAGAATTAGGCCCGCGTCCTGAACAGCGGACCGCGCCACGTCGAGCTAAGCTTTTTCCGCTTTGACTGAAGCCCATTCTCCGGATCGCCTGCGAAAGCTTCACAAGGAGCGCATGCTGGCAGGCACCGGGTATCTTCGGGCTGGTAGCGCCGCTGCAGGATTTCTGCGGGAAGGCTGCTTATTCAAACCGCAGCGCCTCGATCGGGTCGAAATGTGCCGCCTTGCGCGCGGGATAATATCCAAAGAACATGCCGACTAATGCTGAGAAGAAGAAGCCGCCGGCGATAGCGGACCACACGATAGGTGTCGGCCAGCCGGCAACAAGGGAGATCGCTTCCGAGGCGATCAGCCCGCCGATAATCCCGGCGACACCGCCCACGACGCTGAGCAGGACGGCCTCCGTCAGGAACTGCAAGAGGACGTGCACCCGCCGTGCGCCGAGCGCCATGCGCAGGCCGATCTCCCGAGTGCGCTCCGTGACCGACACAAGCAGAATATTCATAATGCCGATGCCGCCGACCAGCAGCGAGATCGAGGCTACGGCAGCCAGGAGATAAGACATTGTCTGACTGCTGCTTTGGGCAGCGGTTGCGATCTGGCTGAGGTTACGCACGGAGAAGTCGTTTTTGTCCCCGGGGCGGATTCGATGGCGCAGCGCCAATGTGCGTGTGACTTCGTCGACCGCCTGCTGCACGAGATCGGGGCCCGCCGCCTGCACGTATATCTGATTGACGTATCCGGTCAGACGCGGCTGGATGCCATAGGGATTGCTGATCGTGCCGTAGAGAGCATTGGTCTGGCTTTGCTGGCTCGGGGCCGCAGCGCCGAGCACTTTGCGCTCCGCCGTGGTGAAGGGGATCATGATGAGATCGTCCTGATCGGTGCCGAAGCCCGATTGCCCCTTCGAGCCGAGGACGCCGATGACGCGCAATGGCGTGTTCTTGACGATCAGTATTGCACCGATGGGATTGGCATATTCGCCGAAGAGTTGGCGCCAGACTGTCTGCCCGATCAGGGCGACAAGCGCCGCATCGTCATCGTCCGCAACGGAAATGCCGCGGCCATAGGCGATCTGCCAGTTGGTCGTGGGCGGATAGTTCGGCGTGACTCCCTGGATGCTGGTTGTCCAATTCTGGTTGCCGTAGAGAATCTGCCCGGACTGGCGGATCAGATAGCTCACTTGGGCAACGGATTTGTCGTCGCGCTGGATGGCCATTGCGTCGGTCATGGTTAGCGTTGATGCGCTTCCAAATCCACCGCGGGCACCGCCTGATGTCGAGGCACCCGGAAGCACCACGATCAGATTGGTGCCGAGGCGTTCAATCTGCTTTTTAACAGCCTCATTGGCACCCTGCCCCACATTGACCATGGCGATCAGCGCCGCTACCCCGATGAAGACCCCGAGCATAGTAAGCATAGACCGCATCTTATTGCGGAAGATCGCCTGCAGTGCGGCCGTGACGATCATCAGCCCGAACGCGGTGGAGCCGGCCAGCTTGGTGCCGCCGTCGGCAAGCGCCGTCTTGGCCGGCCCACCCTTATCGTCGACACCGGCAGCCAGCGTTGGCAAAGATGCCGGCCGATCGTTGCGCTTGTCCGACTGTATCTTGCCGTCGCTCATCGTCACGATCCGGTCCGCGTAGGCGGCGATATCCGCCTCGTGCGTGACGAGAATGATGGTGAGACCCCGCTCACGGTTGAGCGCTTTCAGCGTGGTCATAATGTCGTGCGAGGTGTGGGTATCGAGATTGCCCGTCGGCTCATCTGCCAGCAAGACGGAGGGCGAATTGATCAGCGCTCGCGCGATAGCAACACGTTGCTGCTGACCGCCGGAGAGTTGGCCCGGCGTGTTGCGCTCACGGTCGGCCAAGCCCAGCAAATTTAGAGATTCACGTGCGCGGGCCTGTCGTTCTCCGCCGGACAGAGGAGAAGTTGCGTAGATTAGCGGCAGTTCGACGTTCTCGATGGCGCTTGTCCGCGCCAGGAGATTGAAACTCTGAAAGACGAAGCCGAGCTTTTCGCTGCGGATGGCGGCGAGTGTGGGTTCCGACAAGTCCGCGACATTGACGCCTTCAAGAAAATATTGGCCGCTGGTTGGCCGGTCCAGGCAGCCGAGGATTGCCATGAGTGTGGACTTGCCTGAGCCCGATGCGCCCATGATCGCCACGAACTCGCCGCGCGCGACGGCAAAATCGACGCCGCGCAACGCGTGCACATCAACATCACCGACATGAAACGTACGCGCGAGTCCGCGGATCCTGATCACCGGTTCATTCGTATGATCGGGCGTGCTCACGGCAGGCGCATCGTCGGCCCACCGCTCGTAGGCTTGCGGCTTGCGCTGCTGGCGCCCGTATGCTCGGAGACGATCACGCTGTCCCCCTCCTTGAGGTCGCCCTTCAGGATTTCCGTATAGGTGTCGTCGTCCAGACCGGTCGCGACAGCCACGCGCGCCGGTCGTCCGTCGCGCATGACCCAGACGCCTGGGGTTGGCAAGCCCGCCTGCGTGCTCGCCGCTGAAAGTCCGCCAGGAATATAGCGAAGCGCGCTATCGGGAACACGCAAGACATTACGCCGCTCCGCAGTGATCACACGCACGGTCGCTGTCATTCCAGGTTTCAGGAGCAGCTGCGGATTGGCGACGGTTACAACGACGTCATATGTGACAACGTTCTGCACGGTTTGGGGCGCCTGACGGACTTGTGTCACCGCCCCGTCGAAGGTCTTATCGGGAAATGCCTCCACCGTGAAACGTGCCCTGTCACCAACGTGCACGCTCCCGACGTCGCTCTCGCTGACATTGGTATCGACTTCCATCTTCGACAGGTCGGTCGCGATTAGGAACAGCGTCGGGGTCTGAAAGCTCGAGGCAACCGTCTGTCCCATCGTTACATTGCGGGAAACCACGATCCCGTCCACAGGCGCAACGATGTTGGTGTAGCCGAGATTGACCTTTGCCGCGCCGAGTCCCGCCTGGCGTTGGTCGATCGTGGCCCGATCCACCGCGACCTGCGCGCGCGCTTGGTTGAGGGCATTGACCGCGACGTCATAGCTATCCCCCGAGATTGCATTCTGCGCGCTCAGATTTGCGTAACGCCTTTCGTTGATTTGTGCGTAAGCGAGGTCGGCCTGGTCTTTCAGAAGTTGCGCCCTGGCGGTCGCGACGCTTGCCTGGTTCTGTTCGACGATCGTTTGATAAGGGCGTGCGTCGATCTTGGCGCAGAGCTGGCCCTTTTTGACTTTGGTGTTGAAGTCGCAGTCGATCTCCTGGATGACCCCGGAGACGTAGCTACCGACGGTGATCGTCAACACGGGGTTGACCGAACCTGTAGCTGTCACCGTGCGCGTAACGCTGCCTCGCCCCAGCGGTACCGTGACATAACCGGTCGTCGCCCTGGATCCGAAGAACCACCACGCCAAAGCAGCCGCGGCTATTATCGCGGCAAGTACAACGAGCGAGATCGCAAAGTCGGTGCGGAAGACCATATCGCGCAATCGGCTTGCGGTGTGGTCCGGCAGCGGTGCTCGCTGGTGCGAAGCGCCGGTACTATTCGCATCCATAGCTGGAAGACTCTGCAGCAAACGCCCGACCAGAATGAGTAGCGTCGTTTACCCTTATAAAGAGCCCCTGCCGTTCGATTAGATCGTCTCGACGCAATCCTTCGTATTTGGCAAATTCTGACCCCAACCAAGCTTTTCTGCCCCGATGTCCGACAAGCGCGCCTTCGTAGTGGGCAGTGGCGCTGTGCGCGATTGTCGTGTTTGCATAAACTTGCGACATTTTAGGCCTCATGTCCGCACTCGCCAAATTTGATCAAATACCACTAGGCAGCTCGAGCAACGTTGACTCAAATCAACCTGCTCCGCTTCGAAAAAATCGCAACGACATATCTGTCACTTACCCACCGCCCTTTGTTCTCTCCGGTATTCGCAGAGCGACGTCGGCGGACGCCTAACGCTATCGAGCATGAAGTATAGGTTGGAGCAGGCACGTTTTGAGAACGCACGCCTACTGGCGCGCGGCCAATTATCTGTCTGTGGGTCAGAGCTATTTAAAGGACAAATCCCCTTCTCGAGGTTCCGCTCAAACTCGAGCATATCAAGCCGCGATTGCTCGACGTTGGGAAATGACGACGGGATTGAATTTTCTGTATATCTATCTGAACCGCCTAAGGAAGATGATCGAAAACGGCCGCTCCCTTCACGAAGGCAGCGAGATTGACTAACATCGGACTGGAGCATGACACACGCGCGCGCGTCCTAGTGCCGGTTGTCGTACTCTATGCGCTCCGCAGGGAATTCCACCCTTCGCAGACCATCCCACAATTCCAAGGCGCGCCAATGTCCCTCTGTCAGAAACATGCTCGCTCGCTTGCAAGCGCTAAGGTCGCTGTCAGTTCTAAAGCATTTGATTTCAAGAACGTTGCCTGCAGCGTCAACACGATAGCAACGGTAAAACGTCATGACGCCCTCCACGCTTGATACGCTCAATGCGCATCCAACTCGATTGAGAGAACGTGCTGTTTCTCAAGAAGTGGCGACACAGAGGGGGGAATCTATGTCGCCAAATCTGAAAGGCGGACGGTTAAAAGAACTGCCAGTCAACTTATGTATTGATAGCATACACTTGCGCGATTACCTAGCATTGTTTGGGCTCCGCGAACGTAACCTCGGCTTAATTTGACGTGACTTGGATAACTTTATCGTTTTCCTTTCTGTGAGCTAGATCAAAGGCTTCCGGATCGCCCGGTGCAAGGTCCGGGAAACCGTTACATCTTTTGCCAGTGGGCAGGGTTGTCCATTTTTGTAGGTATTTCGAGACCGAGCCGCATCTTCGCGAACAGGCAAGCCTCTCGAAAACGAGAATCGAAGCCGAGATCGGTCCTTGCCGCTGTTTCGCCTGCCCTTTTGGAAAGCGGAATGATTGCGCATCCGTCTGACATGCGGTAGCGAGGCAGGAGCCACGCTGGCAGGCGGGACTTGCGCACTGATCTCCCGTACCACTTCGGGTATAGTTTTTCACTTGCCCTCGATTGAAACTTTAAAAATGCGTGTCCCACCGAGTTGCATTGCCTACCTTGCGTCACTGGTCTTGACGATGATTCCAACATTGGCGGCATCACAATCGCAGGGCGATACAGGCTCCTGCGATGCACCGATCAACTTGCCGGTCCCCGGACCGGGATTGGAACCGGCCGTTCGGATCTACCGAGCGGAAGACTTGGCTCATGCTAAATGGGAGCCTCCGGCCTGTTCAGGATGGAATATAGATGCGCCGACAAGACTGATCGTCGAGATGACGGGAAGCTTTCGCTTTGACGGCTCATTAGAGGACCTTATCGCGCGGGTGGGAGCCATATCAAACCTGCGTTCTATCCGTTATTGGTCAACCACGGCCTCAAAGTGGCGCCCGTTGTTCAACGATGCGTCTGCTCTGAAAAGCCAATCGCCAAGCGACCATCGAGTGGATTTTGCCGCACACGAACTCACACGGGGCACGCCCTTATACTATTGGGTCGACGATAGCCGTCTAGGCGACATCGTCTACAAAGTGCAAGCAAAGACAGACGGCCCAAGTCGCGCGATCATTCTGACAGAGAATGTAAATGTCATCGATCCGTACTTTGTACGAGTGTTTGAACCGGGCGATCTTCACTCGATGGACGTCCTAAGCCAGATTTCACCGGGATTATGGCGCATTTACTCCGTAAGCCGAATTGGCCGAGGGTCTCCACTTTTGGCAGTGGCAAGCGACCGATCCTTCGTGAATAGAGCGTCCGCCCTATTTAACTATATAGCAAATACGCCATTCCTCGATAAGGGGTAGGTCGAGAGTCCAATTCTCTCTTATGCAATACATTATCTTCAACAAAGCAGAGGGATAGAGCATCGTATTTTCCGAGATGACGACCGTTTTTGTGGGCGCAGACACGATATATTGACCCTTGCCGGTCAGCTTCCGCAATTCCTGAAGCATTTCGACGGCTGTGGCGAAAGGGGAATAAGGTGAGGACGACGCATCTTCATGCGCTCCTTCGGAATTCGCCATAAGGGCTCAGGGCCTTCGAGGCTTTCGAATTCCTTCCATTGCCCAAATCGTAGCTCCGTCGTGCGGACGAGAGTGTGTATGATTAATTTCAACGCGAGTTTGGTTATACTGCGCGTCCCATCGATGCAGTAGCTGCAGCATTGCGATGAATCGCAGCGATTGGCGTGTGAATTATCGAGACCAATGTTCCTGGGTTTGCGTCGGTAACGGTTATATTGGCCTGCAATTGCTGGGCAAGTGCCTGGACGATGCTGGTGCCCAACCCGGCCTTCGCATCTCCGGCACGCTTGGGCATGCCGACGCCTGTGTCGCTTATGGATAGCGTCCAATTGGGACCCAGAGACTTATAGTTGACCTTGATCTTGCCATTCCGATCATCTGGAAAAGCGTGCTTGAGCGCGTTGATTACCAGCTCGGTCACGATCAAGCCCAAACTCACCGAAACATCGGCGGTGGTGACACTCTCGTCGACGGCCACGTCCAGCGACAATTTGCTGTGATCGCGGATCATGGATGCGCCGATGCTTTCGCAAAGAGCGGTGAGATAGGGTCGTAACGCAACTTCGCCCACCGCCGAAGCCGCGAGCTGTTGTTGTAAGGCGGCTACTGACATGACGCGCTGGTGCGCGTCGAACAAATGAGTTCGCGTTTCCTCGGATTGCACTTTGCGTGCGCTTTGCATCAGCACGCTTGCAATGATCTGGAGAGAATTGGCGACCCGGTGCTGCAGTTCCTGCAGCAAAACCGCCTTGTCTTTCAGAAGTGCATCTTTGTCTTTCAGTAGATCGTCCTTGAGCTTTTCCGCCAACCGGGCTTCGGTGATATCGGACACCGCCAGAACAAGACGGACATTGCCGCCGTCGGTATAGTCGAGCTTATGGGCGTTGATGACCAAGCAACGGTTGTCTCGACCTTCACGCTTGAGATCCATCTCATAGCCTTGAACTTCGGCGTACCCGGAGGCAGTTGCCCGCAAGAGCGCCGAAAGCTGCGGTATGTTCCATTCGCCGCCACCGAGGCCGGCCAGCTTATGGCCCGGTACAGTGGCCGGGTCGATCTGAAACGTGCGGCAGAACGATCGGCTCGCCGCGACAATCGTGAGGTCGCTGTCCAAGAGCAAAAGTGGCGCGTCCGACGACGCAATAAGGGCTAGCGCGAGATCGAGCGCGACATCGGGATGGGTCGGAATTTGGGGAGCCATGGCTTCCCCCTTTCTGGAACCAGAGGCTCGCGGAGCGAAAGCCGTACCCGGTAGCGATTTTGGCGAAACTGAAGAAAACTATCCAGGACTATGGATTGTCCGGAAACAACATACCACGTTTTCGCATCCGCAGCATTTTATTCGAGTTCGAAAAGCTCGTGCAGTAAGGCGGCTATGCGGCTGTTTTCGTAGGGTTTACGGATAACCCGCGTCCCGATAGGCAACGCTGCCTCAACAGCCAGGCCGGAAGTGACGATCAGATGAATGGGCGGCCAGTGACGCCGTATCAGGTGAGCCAATTCCACGCCACTTCGGGTGCCACACATGTTGACGTCGGTGAACACGACACGAATATCGTCACGGCGTTTGAGAATCTCGATGGCCTCTTCGGCATTCGAAGCTCCCAGCGGCGTATAGCCTGCATCTTCTACGAGTTGGACGGCGTTTACGCGGATAAGGCCCTCGTCTTCCACCACCAGCACAATACCCCTCGCTACAACGAATCCCATATTGTGTTCGCGTCGCGAGGAGGCGGAAGCGGCTGGAATGAAGAGGCCCATATGTAAACAACGCGCAACACGCACTTTGGGGTGCATTACTAAGCATTTCGATCCTAACGGCGCCCTACTCACGGGCCGAGCGGGCGGGGACGCCTGAAATGGGCGGGCAGCGTCGGGCCCACCAAAGCCGGCCCCAACGATGACGACATGACGCGGAACGCGTTTCAAAGCTCTTGGTCTCTTGTCAGGCTATGAATGGATCAGATCATCGCGCGGTACGATCAGCAAATGATGTCCGTCAGGATCACAGAGCCGCTGGCAGGCGCGGCACCCTTCTGCCGCGCGTTCCATCTCCATAACAACGCGCGTGGTAGCAATGTCATTGCTCCGAAAAACGCCGTGCGGGCGATGAGCACCGGAGTCGTAACAGAGCAATTCGACATGGGGCGTGGAATGATGTGGCGCAAGCGCCGTAACCTCCACGCGCGGTTCGCAAATTCCATCCAGATTTGCTTGCTCGATGCCGCTGTTAAGCGAACGCGACACGACCGAAAGCCCCAGTGTTTCATAAAAGGCGATACTGCGGGCGGTATCGGAAACAACTATGGCCGAATGATCGATGCCCGTGAATAATCCGCGATCGGCTTTCCAGGCGTGCGGCGTCCGATCCGGTGGGAAGACGAGAAGTTCGAGTGGGTGGCCATCGGGATCGCGGAATTTGAAAGCTGTTACACCGCCGGATGACCGAGGCAGGCGCTGTGGCCCCCCGTTTGAGATAGGGCTCCATCCTTCGACGCCGAGAAGCCTTTGGTAGGCTTGCTGGATATCGGCGACCACGATGGCAAAATGCTGGAATATGGGGGCGGAAGAGGAAGCCTCCATCGGATAGGGCCGGCCAGGGGAAGCGAATTGCAGAAGGCCGATGCGTTGGCTCCCAAGGCCCAACGTGAAGCTTTCGGCGCCCCCTTCGACATCCATGCTTTTTTCGAACGCTGCGCCGGACAAGCGCCTGCTGCCCAGCCTGCGGCAATCGAAAGCGGCCTCATAGAAGGCGGTGAGCCGCTGCGCATCGGCGGTCGTGAGATCGAACCGCGCAAGCTTGGAAACAGCGGCGCTCACAGCCGGCCCGCTCCGCGGCGATTTAGGAAAATCGCATAGAGTGTGTGCGACCCGCCGATGAAGAGCCTGTTTCTGGACGCCCCGCCAAACGTCAGATTTGAGACACGGTACGGTACGAGCACCTTGCCCAGCAGCTTGCCTTGCGGATCGATGCAGTGCACGCCATCGGCGGCGCTGGACCAGAGATTGCCATCTTCATCGATGCAAAGCCCATCCGCGTAACCCGGATCGATTTTGTGGAAAACCTCGCCGCCACGCAAATGGCCTTCCGGCGTTACATCGAACACGCGTATGAATTGCCTAGGTTTGTCGCTCGTCTGGTCACCGGTCTCCGAGACATAGAGCCGGCTTTCATCGGGCGAAAATGCCAGCCCGTTTGGGCCTTCAAAATCGCTGGACGCTATCTCGATGCGCCTGGCTGCGGGATCGAAACGATAAAGCGCGGGCGGTTGCTCGGAAAGCTGGCGTGCGCCTTCATAGTCGGTCTGAATGCCGTAGAGCGGATCGGTGAACCAGATCGTGCCGTCGGATTTTACAGCAACATCGTTCGGCGCGTTGAGACGACGGCCATCGTGACTGTCCACCAGACGCGTGACCCCGCCGTCGAGTTCGGTGCGGAACAGGCAACGCTCGCGGTGCGAACATGAAATCAGACGTCCCTGCATGTCGCGGGCTTGGCCGTTGCCATAGAAGGAGGGGGCGCGATACACCGAAACGCCCGCGCCTTCGATCCAGCGCATGGTGCGGTCGCGCGGCAGATCCTGAAACAGTAGGCATCCCGCGTCTCCCATCCACACAAGCCCTTCGATCCAGCGAAAGCCGGCGGCGAGTTCTTCGAGGGGCGCGTTGGCCAGAACATAATGGGCGAAGCGCGGATCGCGAATGTCGAAGCCCTTCATCGCGTTCACCGCAAGGCGCAAGGGAAAGGCGGCGCGGGCGCATCGTCGAACTGGACGACCATCAAAACGGCGGGAACATCTCCCGCCGTGCCCGAGCGGTGGCCGCGCTTTCCATCCGTCTCGCGGCAGTTCTGATCGCCGCCAAAAGAAATCTCGCCGCTGCCCATCTCGACGCGCGTGCCGTCCATCGCTTCCACGAACCAACGTCCCGACAGAGGGATGATCCATTGCGGCTTCGGGTTTTCGTGCCATTCCCCCACCCAGCCAACCGGTAGCACCATGACCATCATCGTCATCGCGCCGCTCGTCTTCCGGCCTTGCCATTGTGGGGATGCTGGCGGCTGCATCGATTTGAGATCGAACTGAGTCATCTCGCATTGCACCTGATGGCTAATGCCATTGGTATCCCTCCACAAATGCCAATAGCGCACTGTCGGCTTGTCTTGCATCAGTTGCTTTCTCCGTGATGGGCCATCGCGTAGGGATGCGAGGATGCAAATGGATGGGCAAGGAACAGCTCAAGGTCCGCTCGGTCCGTTCCAACCGCAAGCAACAGGAATCCTCCGGCCAGAGCCAAATTCTTCAGGAAATCCCAAAACACTTCCCGCCCACTGCTTTGCCCGCGAAGACGAAAATCCCGTCTTTTCCAGAACTGCTTCCATAACAGCGCCGTAACGATGCAGTAGGCCGCCAGAACAAGCGCCGCGAGGCGATCTCCAACGCCGGTCAAAATGGCGAGCGGCATCACGATCTCGATGCCCACCCCGCCCATGACAAGCAGGCTCGCCAAGGCGCGCGCGGAAACGGCCTGTTCAGCCTGCACAACGGCGTGGCGAAAATTCAAAATTTTGTCGAGGGCGCTAAAAGGCAGAAACAATAGAACCAGAAGTAGGCGCACCGTGAAAACGACCACGATGCTCAACAATTTCAGTCTCCTGGGTTCGGTTCCGGCTCTGCTCAGATAACGCTTGCGAGGCCTTCACGTTGCCCGTCGCTGCGGGACACAATTTGCGCATTTGGGCGTTGTGTTAGCGTGGCCCGGCGAGCTCGCAACCCGAATTCTCCAACCAGGACTGCATCGTGACGAGCCTTCTCACCCCGTCTCCACCGCAATCGACCGCGCCCCCGCTGCCAGCCCAAAGATTACTTTCCAGACAGAAAGCACTCGTGACGGGCGCCAATTCCGGTATCGGGCGGGGAACCGCCATAGCGCTGGGGCAAGCCGGTGCCGATGTGGTCGTCAATTATGTGGAAGGCGACGATGCCGCCAACCAGGTCGTGGAGGAAATCCGGCGCTCGGGCGTCGACGCCTTTGCGCACAAGACCGACGTATCGGCCGAAGATCAGGTCGCCGGCATGTTCGAGCGCGCCGTCAAACAATTCGGCACGATCGATATCCTGATCAACAATGCGGGGCTGCAACGCGACGCCGCGTTTCACGAAATGACGCTTGCACAGTGGAACAAGGTTCTGGCTGTCAATCTCACCGGGCAGTTTCTCTGCGCGCGGGAGGCGATCCGCGAATTCCTGCGGCGCGGCGTCGTACCGTCCGTGTCTTGCGCCGCCGGAAAAATCGTCTGCATGAGTTCGGTCCATCAGGAGATCCCATGGGGCGGGCACGCCAACTATGCGGCCTCAAAGGGCGGCATCAAGATGATGATGGAAAGCCTAGCCCAGGAGGTGGCGCCCAGTCATATCCGCGTCAACGCCATCGCACCCGGCGCGATCCGCACGCCCATCAATACTTCGGCGTGGCAATCGCAGGCCGCCTATGCCCGGTTGATGACCTTGGTCCCCTATGGCCGGATCGGCGAGGCAGAGGATATCGCACGAGCCGCCGTGTGGCTCGCGTCGGATCAATCGGACTATGTGGTCGGCACCACCTTGTTCGTCGATGGCGGGATGACGCTCTTTCCGGGCTTTGCGACCGGAGGCTGAGCGGTGCAAGCCGATAGACATTATGATCTGATTGTCATCGGCAGCGGGCCCGGTGGCGCATCATTGGCACAAAGGCTCGGCCCCACCGGCAAACGCATCCTGCTGATCGAGCGCGGCGATTATCTTCCCCGCTCCCGGGCCAACTGGGATTCCCAGACCGTGTTTGTCGACGGAGCCTATCAGGCAAGGGAAACCTGGTACGGCAAGGACGGCAGCAGTTTCCAGCCCGGCCTGCACTACTATGTTGGCGGAAACTCCAAGGTTTACGGCGCCGCTCTCTTTCGGATGCGCGAGCGCGACTTTGACGAGATCCGTCATAAGGATGGACTCTCGCCCGCCTGGCCGCTGAAATACGATGTGTTCGAGCCGTATTACACGCAAGCTGAACGCCTGTTCCATGTGCACGGACAGCGGGGCGAAGATCCGACCGAGCCGCCCTCGAGCGGACCATATCCTTATCCTGCCGTCTCGCATGAACCGCGAATTCAGGCGCTGAACGACAGCTTGGCGAAAGACGGCCTCAATCCCTTTCATCTGCCTTTGGGCATTTTGTTGGATGAGCAGAACGGCAAAACGACGCCCACGAGCATCTGCATCCGCTGCGATGCTTTCGATGGCTTTCCATGCCTGGTGAACGGCAAGGCGGATGCGCAAGTCATCTGTGTCGATCCCGCGCTGAAGGCTCATGACAATCTGACCCTTCTGACCGGTGCTTATGCAGCGAGGCTGGAAACGGACGCTTCCGGCAGAACGGTTTCGGGTGTGGTTGTGACCAGGAATGGCGAAACGGAGCGATACACGGCCGACATCGTCGTCGTGGCTTGCGGCGCGCTCTCGTCGGCGCTTTTGCTAATGCGATCGGCGAACGACAAACACCCCAATGGCCTGGCTAACGGCTCCGGTCAGGTGGGGCGTAATTATATGCGTCACAACCAGTCGATTCTCATGGCCCTGATGCGCGAACCCAATGAGACCGTCTTCCAGAAGACACTTGCGATCAGCGACTATTATTTCGGCGCCGACGATTGGGAATATCCGCTCGGCCTTATCCAGATGTGCGCAACATCGCATGGCGCGCAAATCCGCGGCGAGGCGCTGCCGGAATGGCTGGAATGGATGCCACGGATGCCGTTCGAAGAGATGGCGCGGCATTCGATGGATTTCTGGCTCTCCAGCGAAGATCTGCCGTGCCCGGAAAATAGAATCCTTTATGAGGGCGATCGTGTGGTGCTCGATGTCACGCAAAATAATATGGAGGCCCATCGCCGCTTGAAGGCGAAGCTGAAAGAAATCCTGCGCAAAGCGGGTGCTCATCCCCTGCTTCTGGAGCGCAGCCTGTATCTGGGCAAGAATATCCCGATTGGAGGCACCGCGCACCAGGCAGGAACAGCCCGCTTCGGGCGTGACCCTGCGACCTCGGTTCTCGATCTCGACTGCAAGTGCCACGAACTCGACAATCTTTATGTGGCCGATGCGAGCTTCTTTCCCTCGATCGGATCGGTGAACCCGACATTGACCATTATCGCCAACGCGTTGCGAGTGGCCGACAAAATCCGGGGCCGGTTGGGAGCAGCGCAAAGCGTCATCCCCGCCACCGGTTGAAACATTCCAGGCTTTCCCGATTGTAATCGAAACCCGTGGAACTTTTGGTTCGACGATTTTGTTTCCGTTGATGGCATGCCTGTAACAAGCATTCGGCGCAAAACCACCTTACTTATTCACACAAATTTTTGGCGATTATGACTGCGACTTTCAGCTGCGACTTCGCTCAACCGGCCGTTCCGCTACCGCATTTTTGGGAGCACACGGTTGGAAGCGGACATGCGACGCTAGCGCTGCGCGCCGATTGGCAAGCGCAATTGAAACGCGCCCATGACGAACTCGGCATGAAGCATGTACGGTTTCACGGCATCCTGTCGGACGATATGGGAACGCTGATTTGCCAGAGTGACGAACTTTTGTATTCGTTCTTCAACACCGATCAGATTTTCGATTTCCTATTGTCCATCGGGATGAAACCGTTCGTGGAATTGAGCTTCATGCCGTCGACGCTGTCCTCCGGCGGACAGACCGTTTTTCACTACCGAGCCAATGTGACCCCGCCCACGGATTATGCCCAATGGTCCGTTCTAATCCGAAAGCTCGTGAAACATTGGGTCGATCGCTATGGCGTCGAAGAAGTCCGGCAGTGGTTTTTCGAAGTCTGGAACGAGCCCAATTTGACGGCTTTCGGTAGCGGCAAGCAAAACGAATATTTCGAACTTTACCGTTACACGGTGGACGCTATCAAATCCGTCGATGCCGCGCTCAGGGTGGGCGGCCCGGCCACTGCGGCGAATGCATGGATCGAAGATTTCATAGGTTTTTGCACCGCCAACGATCTGCCAGCCGACTTCATCAGCACCCATCACTATCCCACCGACGCGTTCGGCCAGCCGGGCGACGATACCGAAATGCAATTGTCGAAAAGCACGCGCAGCATCCTGCAGGCTCAGGCGCGCGATGTCCGCGCCAAGGCCGGTGACCGGCCCGTCTACTACACGGAATGGTGCACCTCTTCCAATCCGCGCGACCCCATGCATGACGATCCGTATGCCGCGGCCTTCATCGTCAAAACGGTCCTTGAAGCGAACGGCCTGGTACAAGGTTACAGCTATTGGACCTTTTCGGACATCTTTGAGGAAAATTATTTTCCTTCGATCCCGTTCCACGGTGGATTCGGCTTGCAGACCATTTATGGCATTGCCAAGCCCGCCCATCGCGCCTTTCAATTGCTCCACGAACTGGGGACGGAGTTGCTGCCCACCACAGGGCAACACGAAACCGTCGATATGTGGGCCATTCGCGGCGAAAAGGACGTGACTGTGATGCTGACGAATTTCGCATTGCCCCGCCATCCCATCGCGACCGAGACAGTCACCCTTTCCCTGAAAATCGCGCAGCCGGAATCGGTGGCTTCGCTGCGGCGGATCGATCTGGAACATGCCAATGCCAAGCGCCACTGGGAGCAGATGGGCAAACCCGACTATCTCACCGCATCGATGATCGCCAGCCTGAACGACGCTTCCCGAATGAATCCGGAGCCATTATCCTTCGCTTATGAAGCCGGCATGCTCAATCTCGAAGTTGTAGTGCCGCCCCAATCCGTGGCCGCCATACATTTTACATGCCCCCGCTAGAGCTTGCCGTGGATGCACTATCATCATTGCCGGACGAAGCCCTGACGGACGAATTGCAACGCGCGGCATTCGACTATTTTGTGGATTACACCGATCCGGATACGGGCCTTGTCGCAGATACGTCGCGTGACGGGTCGCCCTGCAGCATCGCGGTGGTCGGGTTTGCCCTTTCCTGCTATCCGGCGGCGGTGGAAAATGGCTGGATGGCGCGCAAAGACGCCGCCACGCGTGTGCTGAAAGCATTGCGATTCTTCTGGCAAAGTCCGCAAAGCGATCAGCCGGATGTGACGGGATACAAAGGCTTCTATTATCATTTTCTCGACATGAAGGCCGGCCGCCGGGTCTGGCAATGCGAGCTGTCGCTGATCGACACCGCGCTGCTTGTCGCGGGAATGCTTACTGCTCAGTGCTATTTCGATCGCGATGGCGAACGCGAAATCCGCGAACTGGTGGAAGCGCTTTACAGGCGCATCGACTGGCGTTGGGCACAGAACGGCATGGAGACCCTTTCGCAAGGCTGGAAGCCGGAATGCGGCTTTCTCCATTATGGATGGGAAGGTTATAACGAGGCAACGATCCTCTACATCCTTGGCGCAGGCTCACCGACGCATCCGCTTTCACCGGCGAGTTATTCGGGTTGGAGCGTGACCTATCAATGGGAGAACGTGCTGGCGCGTGATGTCCTGTATTCGGGGCCGTTGTTCACCCATCTGTTCTCGCACGCATGGATCGATTTTCGCGGCATTCAAGATACGTTCATGCGAATTCGAGGAAGCGACTATTTCGAGAACACCAAAAGCACCATCGGCGTGCATCGCGAATATGGCGCCCACAATCCGGGAGGATATGCCGGATATGGCAGCGATTTCTGGGGGATCACTGCGGGTGACGGACCCGGCGACAGCGAGATGCGCGAAAACGGACGAGACCGCCGTTTCTTCGGCTACATGTCGCGCGGCGTTCCGATTGGGCCGGATGACGGAACGATCGCGCCCTGGGCAATGCTCGCAACCCTTCCGTTCGACCCGAAAGCCGCACTCGCAGGAACGCGCCATTTGCTGGCGGCCTATCCGCAGGTGTGTCCGCAGAAACGGTTTGCGAGCGGGTTCAATCCCACCTTGGTGGGCGACGGTGGCGGTTGGGTTTCCGAAGGTTGGTATGGGCTCGACCAGGGACTGCTCATGATGATGATCGAGAATTATAAAACTGGCCTGATCTGGAGAATATTGCGGAGTTGCACCTATATCCGAACCGGCCTGGAACGCGTGGGCTTCGAAGGAGGATGGTTGACGCCTCCATGACCGACGGACCGACGCCGCTACCACCGAAACCACACAGCCAGAACAAGCTCGTCGAATATGTGCGACCTGTGGATTGGCGCAATCCCGAACCGCGCAATCCCTATGATCTGGTCATTGTCGGCGCCGGGCCCGCGGGTCTGGCCGCGGCCGATCTGGCAATCCGGCTGGGCTTAAGGGTTGCCCTGATCGAGCGAAACCGGCTCGGCGGCAATTCGCTCAACGCGGGATCAGTCCCGTCCAAGGCTATCATTCACGCCGCGCATGCCTACGCCGCGAAGCGTCAAGCGGAGGAATTCTACGCCTCAAGCTTCACCGAGCCGGCCCTGAACTTCGGCGCGGTGATGGCGCGCATGGCCCGCATTCGCGCACGCATTGCGGAGTATCATTCCGCCGAGCGGTTGCAGGCTCTTGGCGCGGATTTGTTTTTTGGCGATGCGCGCTTTTCGGGTTTTACGGATATTCTGGTCGGAAGCACCCCGCTGCACTTCCGAAAAGCACTGGTTGCGACCGGCGCGCGCCCCAGGCCCTCAAACATTCCCGGCCTCGATCAAGTGGGATATCACACCAGTGAATCGATGTTCGAAATAGACGAACTGCCCAAACGGCTGGTGGTCATCGGAGGCGGCCCGCTCGGCTGCGAACTGGCACAGGCCTATTGCCGGCTGGGGGCGCATGTGACCATCGTGCAAAACGACCCGAAATTCCTTCCCCGCGAAGAACGCGACGCCGCCGAAATGCTGTCGCGCTCGATGGCGCGCGACGGGGTGGTCATTCGCCTGAATACAACCGTCGTCGGCGCCCATCTTCAAGGGGATACGAAATGCCTCGACACGGTGAACAACGAGGTCAAGGACTGTATCGAGGCGGACGCGATTCTTCTGAGCATCGGCAGGATGCCCAACACGGAGAACCTTGGTCTTGAAGCCGCCGGGATAAAGTGCGATTCCGCGCAAGGCGTCACGGTCGATGATTTCCTTCGCACGACAAACGAGAACGTATACGCGGCCGGTGACGTTTGCGTATCGGATAAGTTCACGAACGTCGCGCAAGCTTCCGCGCGCATGGCGGTTCAAAACGCGCTGGCGGGAAAGGAAAACGGCCAAAGCCGGTTGACGATCCCGTGGTGTACCTATTGCGATCCGGAAATCGCCCATATCGGCCTTCATGCCTGGGAGGCCAAAAGAAATTCCATTCCGGCCAAAAGTTTCACGGTGATGATGCACGATGTCGACCGGGCAATCCTCGATGGGCAAGACAACGGTTATGTCAAGATTCATGTCAAGGAAGGAACCGATACCATCCTCGGCGCCACGATCGTGGCCTCCCGCGCCAGCGAAATGATCAACGAGATATCCGTTGCAATGAGCGCCGGACTTGGAATGCGCGACCTGTCACGCGTTCTACACACCTACCCCGCCCAATCCGAAGCGATCAGAATGGCGGCGTTGGCCTATTGCCGCGAAGCTGCGTTCAGGTGAACGATCGACAGCTTATTCCATCTGCAAGCCTTCAGCAGGATAAACGATCGTTCCATCTCCACGAACGACGGCGCCCCGTGTCATGCTCGCCTCATCTATGTTGAGTGGCCCCAGAATGTGCCTCACACGCTCCCCAGCAGCCAGGAGATAATCGGCGATGATGCGCCGGTGACAGCGCCACCAGACCGCTTCCGCACACATGATCGCGCATCGCCGACAGCTGCCCCGCTCTCGCAGTCGCGCGAAGCCAACGGCGAAGGGCTCTGTCAGCGCATAATCCGCATAGTTGCGAAAGCCGCGCACCCGCCAATAGGCGTTGGGCGAAGGTTTCGAGAGATCGATTTTTCCCCGATGACCGCCCAGTTCGGAGACATGCTCATAGTCGATGTGCCGCGGTGCCAACGCCTGGGGAAAGGTTTGCTCGTTGAATTGCGGATTGGTCCGCGAGCGCGGCATCGACCGAACGTCGACCACAAGATCGACGTCGGCCTCCCGCAAAAGGTCGGCAAATTCAACAATCGTCCTGGTCGAATGACCTATGGTGAAAAAGGTACTCGTGACGGTTCCAATGGATAAGGTGGTTCTTGGCCTGTCGGCTCCAAGCTTAGACCTCCGTCTGCGAGATCCAAAGCCGGTAACGGCGAATTCATGCTGCTTTGGTGCCGATGGGAGCGCATGATGGCCGCAGAAAGCGCAATCCCAAGACCATCGAGGCCATTATGAACCACTCGTTCAAAGTCGGTGATCGCGTGAGCTGGAACTCGGAAGCCGGACGGGTCAGCGGCACAATTGTCCGCGTGCACACGCGCAACGTCGAACACAAGGGCTACACTCATCACGCGAGCCCGGATGTTCCCCAATATGAGATCAAAAGCAGCAAGACGGACCACATCGCCTTTCATAAAGGTTCCGCACTCACCAAGCTTCGCGACTGACTTTCTTGCCAGGCGCGATCGATGAAAACGATCGGGCGCTGACCATGACTTCGCTACCTCCTTCGCCAGAACCTCTCCGTGCCAGCCTCAGCGATGCGGATGACCGCATCCGCCTTGACCACTGGATACCGCCGCAACAGGGAATTGCCCCGCGGATACGGATTGGTGGGCGCTGGATCAATACGTTGTGGGCGCTCCCCATCGGCGCCGCGGCGCTGCTCTGCCTGATCGCGCTGGCGCAAAGCCTGCGGGAGATTCCAAATGTAGAGGCTTTCATCCGAGAACATCCCGGTATCGCGCAGTCGGCGCCGTCGGTGGATTCAGGCTTTCCCTGGTGGCTGCAGGTCCAACACTTCCTGAACATGTTCTTCATGCTGTTCATCATGCGCGCCGGCCTGCAAATCCTCGCCGACCATCCGCGACTTTACTGGAGGCGTGATTGCACACCGGGGACCGACTGGCTCCGGTTTCAGGTTCCGGTTCCCAAAGACCGCATCTGGACGGCCAAGGACGACTCCGTAACGTTGCCGAGCTGGCTCGGTATTCCGGGGTTACGCCACTCGCTGGGGCTGGCGCGATGGTGGCATTTCTCCGTCAATCTGTTGTGGCTGATCAACGGTGTTGCCTTCTACGCACTGCTGTTTGCGACCGATCAGTGGCAGAGGCTTGTGCCGGTGACGTGGGGGGTGTTTCCGGCCGCACTTTCGACGGCGATCCAATATGCCTCGCTGAACTTTCCCGTCGATGATAGCTGGACCCGCTACAACGGCCTCCAGCAACTCACCTATTTCCTCACTGTGTTCGTCGCAGCTCCGGTCTCCATCGCCACGGGGCTCATGCAGAGCCCGGCAATCTCCAACGCGCTGGGATGGTTCGGTCGGTTGTTCAACCGGCAAGCCATGCGCTCGATACACTTCCTTTCCTTCGCGTGGTTCGTGGCCTTTATCGCGGCGCACGGTGCGATGGTGTTCGTCACGGGCCTGCGGCAGACCACCAATCACATGTTCGGCGACGTCAATGACGCATCATGGAGCGGATTTCCGTTGTTCGTGCTGGCTATGGTGGTCCTGGTGATCGCATGGCTCGTCGTCTCGCCTTATACCATTCGGTACGCCCGTCAGGTGCAACGGGCGGGCGCGTTCCTGGTCGGCTGGCTCATGGGGCTGGCCGAGGGTTGGGATCCGCGCTCGCAACTCACCAGCAAGGACATATCTCCCTATTTCTGGCCGAACGGCACGATGCCCAACTCCTGGGAGTTCGATGAACTTGTGAAAGAAAACTTCGCGAGCTACAGGCTGCGCATCGGCGGCATGGTGGAATTTCCGCAAGACCTGTCTCTCGCCCAACTTCAGGCGATGCCAAAGCAGGAACAGATCACGACGCATTTCTGCATCCAGGGCTGGTCGGGTGTTGCCGAATGGGGCGGCGTTTCTATGCGCGATATCCTCGATCTGGTGAAGCCGACGCCCGCGGCCCGGTACGCCGTGTTCTACTCATTGGCCGATGGCGCAGACGGCGGCCGCTACTACGATGTGCACACGATCGAGAACATGCGCCACGCGCTGACGATCCTCGCCTACGAGATGAACGGAGCGCCGGTCAGCGTTCTGCACGGCGCGCCTTTACGGCTGCGAAGCGAGAACGAGTTGGGGTTCAAGATGGTCAAGTGGATCGCGGCGATCGAATTCGTCGCCGACTTCGCCGATCTCGGTGCGGGTCAAGGCGGCTACAACGAAGACCACGAATTCTACGGTTACCGCATGCCAATCTGATTGCCACTCAGGAGTTTTTCTTGGGATATCGCTCGGTTCATCCGGATGGAGATCGAGCTAGCCGGTAGGCCTTTTCCGCAGCTTCGTTGCCAGCCTCCATGGAATTCCATTGGTTTCCATTTGGCCGCTGCTCGATGCCGTCATGTCCCAACGATGGAGATAATGGGTCTGGCGCGCGATAGACATCCACGAATGCGCGAGTATCCCGCCATGCGAGCTGGCGCAACCGGGCATTTTGCACCACCGGGAAGACTTGCTCGCCATAAACATTGAGCTTTTCTTGCCTGAAGCGTCACAGAAACCTTTTCCAATCGCGAAATCTCATGGTCACTAGTTCCAGTTCGATATCATCTGCGTCGATTTGCGGCCGGTCCAAAAGAGGAGGCGCATTCAGCTCCGAGACGTAGCCCGCCATCGCAATGGCGTTGCGATTCCTCCAGCCCTGGCTGTCGAGCAAGCGCACATCTGGGCAGACATTGGCCATGCAATTGACGATTCTGTCTGGCGTGTCGTCGAGATCGTGCGTGACATACACGTTGGCGAACATCGCTCCGCGCGATGTGAGACGCGACTGTACTAGAGTAAAGAAATCCAAGGATTGTAGGTGGGAGGGAACATGATCTCCTTGAAACGCATCCAGGACAATCGCATCGTAGCGGCGGCTGTCGGACAAAAGGAATTCGCGGCCGTCCGCCACCCTGCAATCGACGCTTTCCGGCAAATCGAAATACTGCCGGGCAAAGGCAAAGGCGGCCGGGTTCACATCGACGGCCGTTACCTCACGGTTTCTACGCGCCAGCATTGTGCCCAGCGTGCCGCCGCCACAACCGATCAGGAGTATGCTTTGAGCTGATGTCTGAAGGATCAGACCGAATATGGCGTGGATGTAAGATGCCAAGCTTACGCCATTGTTGTCGGCTTCGCTCTGGCAACAACCGCCCTGCTTGTAAACAAGCGAGCCGGTCGATTTCGTTCGAAAGATCGTGACGGTACCGAAGGGCGAGATGTGCTCGTCCACTCTGATCATGGGCCAACCTGTGCTGTGTGTTGATTGATGTTTGCTCGCGGGGCCTCGATCAGCGCGAGGAGTCCCGCAAGCAGGGCTTGAGGTCGAGGCGGGCATCCCTTGATGTGAAGGTCCACCGGCAGAACCGTCGAAACTCCCCCCATCACGGCGTAACTTCCGGCAAACATTCCGCCGTCGAGCGCGCAATCGCCCACTGCCACCACCCATTTCGGCGACGGCATAGCCTGGTATGTGCGCTCTAATGCCTCGCGCATGTTTTTCGTCACCGGACCTGTGACAAACAGAACGTCCGCGTGGCGGGGTGAGGCGACGAATTTCAATCCGAACCGTTCGAGGTCGTGGAACGCATTGCTCAAGGCATGGATTTCCAGTTCGCAACCATTGCAGGAGCCCGCGTCCACCTCGCGGAGGGAAAGGCTGCGTCCGAGGCGCTGGCGCGCCGTGCTGTCCAGCTTGGCCGCGAGCGCGATCAGTTCCGCATCGTCCGCAAAGGGCCGTGGCTCGGTGAGCGGCGAGCGGACAAGTCCCTGGAACAGCAATTTGCGCATCATGGCCTCACAGGTCGCAGCCGGAATAGGCGCAATTGAACGATTTGTTGCACAACGGGAAGTCCGCCACGATGTTGCCTTCGATCGCGGATTCCAGAAGCGGCCACTGGAACCAAGACGGATCGCGCAAATGGCAACGCGCGACGCGCCCATCGACATCGAGGCGCAGCCACGCCAGAACATCGCCGCGGAATCCTTCTATAATGGCAAGCCCCTCGCCCGCACCGCTCGGAATCGTGGCACGTAGCGTTCCATTCGGAAGGCCGCCGAGAATTTGTTCGATCAGCATCATGCTCTGTTTGACTTCGTGGATGCGAATCCAGACGCGCGCGTTGACGTCTCCCTCTTGCAACACCGGAACCTCGAATGTCAGCCGGTCATAAGGCGGATAGGGAAACGCCCGCCGCGCATCGAAAGAGCGCCCGGAGGCGCGCCCGACATAGCCGCCCGCACCATATTGCTGCGCGAGCGCGGGCTTGAGAATCCCGGTCGCGACGGTGCGGTCCTGAAGCGAGGCCGTGTTGTCATACAGCTCGACGAGGGCGGGAAATCTCCGCCCGATCTCCGCGAGAAGTTCGCGCAATACGGGAATGTTCTCGTCCTTCAGATTCAGGGCAACGCCGCCGGGCACGACACAATCGCGCATCAGGCGATGGCCGAAACATATGTCTGACGCGCGCAGCACGCGCTCGCGCAGAACGGCGCAATGAGCCTGCATCAGCGCGAACGATGCGTCGTTGCAGATGGCGCCGATGTCGCCAAGGTGATTGGCCAGACGTTCCAGTTCGGCCATCAGCGCGCGCAACCAATGTGCGCGTGAAGGTACGTCCACTCCAAGCGCCGCTTCGGCAGCGCGCGCAAAAGCGACGGTGTAGGCAACCGTGCTGTCGCCACACACCCGGCCCGCTAACTTCGCTGCGTGTTCAAGATCGGCGCCCCGCATGAGCGCCTCGACGCCTTTGTGCGCGTAGCCGAACCTGGCTTCGAGCCGGACAACGGCCTCGCCATTCGCGTGGAAGCGGAAATGCCCCGGCTCGATAATGCTGGCGTGAACCGGGCCGACCGCGATCTGGTGCAGGCTTTCGCCTTCGGCAGACAGAAATGTGTAAGGCTCCGCCTCCACGTCCATCGTCTTCGTGCCGAGTGGATGGCGCACACCCCATCGGCCGTGATCCAGCCACGGCCGCGGATCGGGCGCGTTCTCGGGCTCAAGCCCGAAGAGATCGCGGATCGTGCGCTCCAGACGGATCGCGGGAGGATGCTGTTGCGCGACGGAAGGGAAGCGCCCGTCCGGACAAGCAAGGCTTACGACACCCATCTTGGCAGCAGGTTCGTCCAGAAGCGCCATGTGAACGGCTGCGGCGTCACCCCAAAGCCCCGATAAGGTCCATTGGGACGCCGCGAGTTGGTTTGTGACGCGTTGCCAGACATTCGCGTCAACCTCGGCGCGCGGATAGGGCCCGTGGTTCGCCACCTTGCGGCCGGCGCCGACGATATCGGCCAATGTCGGAATGCTCTGCATCGCCTTATCCCAACATCTGCGCGACATGCTGAAACCATGCCACGAGCAAGGGCGGCAAATAGAGGCCGGCCGCCAGCACGAGCGCCAAATGTGCGAAAATCGGCACATAGGAGGCGCGCACCGGCTGCGTGCTGCCGGTCGGTTCGCCGAAGGCGAAACCCTGCACGCGCAGCATCAGCGCGCCGAACGCGACCAGCAGGCCGAGTACCAGCGCCACTGCGAGAAGCGGCTCGCGGGCGAAGGTCGAACTGACGATCAGGAATTCGCTCATGAAGATGCCGAGCGGCGGTAGGCCCGCGATGGCGATGACGCCCAGCACCAGCGACCAGCCGAGCATGGGATGGCTTTCGGTCAGGCCGCTGATCTCGGAAATCCGCTGCGTTCCCTTGACCTGCGCCACATGGCCGACGGTGAAGAAGATCGCCGATTTGGTGAGGCTGTGCATCGTCATCTGAAGAAGCCCTGCGAAATTCGCAAGCGGCCCGCCCATGCCGAAGGCGAACACGATGATGCCCATGTGTTCGATCGAGGAATAGGCGAACAGCCGTTTGATGTCGCGGCGGCGATAAAGCATGAAGGCGGCGAACAGGACCGAGATCAGCCCTGCCGTAACCATCAGCGGACCGGGCGCGATGGCAAGCGGGTTCGCCGTCATCAGCATCTTGAATCGCAGGATGGCGTAGAGCGCCACGTTCAACAGCAGGCCCGACAGCACCGCGGAGATCGGCGTTGGTCCTTCGGCATGGGCGTCCGGCAGCCAGGCGTGCAGAGGTGCGAGGCCCACTTTCGTGCCGTAGCCGAGGAAGAGGAAAACAAAGGCGACGTTCAAGAGCGCCGGATCGAAGCCCGCGACGCGCGCGACGAGGACGGTCCAGGTCATGGCCTGAAGCCCTTCCCCCACTGCCGGCTGCGCCGCCATATAGACGAGGATGGTGCCGAACAGCGCGAAGGCGATACCGACGCTCGCGAGAATGAAATATTTCCACGCGGCTTCTAGCGCCTCATGGGTGCGATAGATGCCGACCATCACCACGGTTGCGAGCGTCGCCAGTTCGATCGCCACCCACATGAGGCCGATATTGTTGGCGATCAGTGCGAGGTTCATGCCGAACATCATCACCTGATACATCGCGTGATAGAAACGCAGATAGGCCGGTGTCAAACGCCCTGTTTCCAACTCGTGGCCGATATAGCTTGCGCTGAACACGCTTGTCGTGAAGCCGACGAAGGTGTTGAGCACGATGAAGACGATGTTGAGATCGTCGATGAGGAAATATGCGTTGACCGTTGGATGCGCGACGAAGAGCGAGAGCGCGGCCAGAAACGTCAGCAGGCTCGCCAGCATGTTGAGCCGCGCCGAGAGCCGGTAACCGGGAAGGACGCCAAGCAGGGCGGCTGCTGCGGCCGGGATCGCCAGAACCAGGGTCACGCCGTTGAGTATCCCGCTCATCGGCGATCCCCCCGGAAGCGGTCGAGCGCGCGGATGTCCACGGTGTCGAAGCGTTCGCGGATGCGGAAGAGGAATATTCCGATCACGATGAAAGCGATCAGAACGGAAAAGGCGACGCTGATCTCGACCACCAGCGGCATTCCCTTGGCGCCAGTCGCGGCAAGGACCAGACCATTCTCCAGCGACATGAAGCCGACCACCTGGCCCACGGCGTTGCGCCTTGTGACCATGATCAGCAGGCCCAGCAGGAGGACGGAGAGTGCGAAGGCGAGATCTTCGCGCGCGATCAGGCTCGCATCGGTGGTGACCCGCAACATGACGGCCATGGAAAGCCCGACGAGGCCGATCCCCACAAGCATGACCGGACCGATGCTTGTGACCGTTTCGATTTCACGGTGGATGCCGAGTTGTACGATCATGCGATGAAGCACGACGGGGATGACGATGGCCTTGAAGACCAGCGCAATGAGGGCCGTTATGTAAAGATGCGGCGCATCCTGGATATAAGCCTGCCAGCCTACCGAGAGCGACAGCACGACGGCATGAAAGGCATACACGTTGAGCAACGCATAAAGCCGGTCCTGGTAGAGCAGCATGAAGCTCACCAGTACGAGTCCGCCGGCCAGAAGATGCGCGATGTCGAAGGCCAGTCCGTGCATCTAGAGGCCCCGCGACACGAAAAGAAGTAGCGCGCCCAACAGGCCCAGCATCAAGGCCGCGCCCAGAAAGGTCGGAACGCGGAACACGCGCATCTTTGCGATGGCGGTTTCGAACATCGCAAGCGCGAAACAGCCCAATGCCAGCTTGGGTACATAGGCGGCCCCGCCGATTGCATAGGCGGACCATCCGGCGCGCATCGGCGCCATGCCCCAGGGCAGGAAGATGCAGCCGATAAGCGAGAGATACAGAAGCAATTTGAGCGACGCGGCCAGTTCGATCAGCGCCAGATGGCGGCCGGAATATTCCAGCACCATGGCCTCATGCACCATGGTGAGTTCGAGATGGGTGGCGGGATTGTCGACCGGGATGCGCGCGTTCTCGGCAATCCCCACCATCACGAGCGAGATCAGCGCAAGGCCCAGCGTCACGCGCAGCCCCACATTGGGCGATACCATATATTGTGAGATGGCCGACAATTGCGTCGAGCCTGCCAGCAGTGCCAGCGAAAACACGATCATGATCATCGCGGGCTCCGCGAGCGACGCGATCATTACCTCCCGGCTGGAGCCGATACCGCCGAAGCTGGTGCCGACGTCCATGCCTGCAAGCGCCAGGAAGAAACGCGCGCTGCCGAGCAGCGCCACGATCGCGATAAGATCGGCCGTCCAGCTGAACAACAGGCCCGTGGCGAATGTCGGCACGAGTGCGGCGGCCACCCAGGTCGCGGCAAAGATCAGATAGGGGCTTGCACGAAACAGCCACGAGGCATTGTCGGCCAGGACGACTTCCTTGCGTGCGAGCCGGACCAGATCGCGATAGGGCTGCAGCACCGGCGGTCCCTTGCGGCGCAACAGCCGCGCCTTCATCTTTCGCACGAGGCCGGTAACCAGCGGCGCCAAAAGCACCACCAGTATCATCTGTGCGCCCTGAACGGCGAAATCGTGGATCAGCGCCATATTGCGATCACCAGAAGCAACACGACGAGCGTGACGAAGACGAGGCTGAGATAACGCCGGATGGTGAGGAACTGCAGTACATCCAGCCGCCCGGCCACGAAGCCGACAGCGCCCTCCAGCGGCACGTAAAGGACGTTCCAGACGATATCCTCAAGGTGGACGCTGAATTTCGCCGGCCGCACATCGCCCGGCGGCGGGATCTCGATGTTCAGACGGGCGCGGAAAAGCAGCGTTCCGAAGACGCGACGGATCGGCTGGGCAAAACTTCCCGCCGTGTATTGTGTGAGCGGGCTTGCGTTCGGGTAACCGCAATCCCATGCGGGCGCGCGGCGCACGGCTTTGGATGCCAGCAGATGGATGGCCAGAGCGGCAAGCGACGCCGATGCCACGATGAACAGGAAGACAAGCAGCCCGTTATACGAGCTTCGATCTTTCGTGATCGGAACCATCGACAGCCAGGCGATGGAGGATTGTCGCGGCATGTGGCCGCCAAGCAGGTGCTGCACCACCGGCGCAATCGCGTCGATGAAGAATCCGGGAAGAATGCCCGCGAGCAGACAGACTGCGGCCAGCGCGAGCATCACGCCCAGCGAAAACCTGTCTGTTTCCTGCGCCTCTTCTGCGGCGGTGCTGCGAGGGCGGCCGAGAAAGGCGATGCCGAAAATCCTGACGAAGCACGCGGCAGCCAGCGCCACCGACAGCGCCAGCAACGCCCCCACCGCCGGAACGATGAGCTTCAATCCCCATTGCGGAAGTTCCGGACTGAGCAGAATCGCCTGAAAGGTCAGCCATTCGGAGGCGAAGCCGTTGAGCGGCGGCAGCGCCGAGATCGCCGCGCAACCGATGAGAACCGCGAAGGCCGTGACGGGCATGCGGTGAATGAGGCCGCCCAGCTTTTCCATGTCGCGCTCACCGGTTGCGGTCAGCACCGCGCCGGAACCGAAGAACAGCAGGTTTTTGAAAATCGAATGGTTGAAGGCGTGGAACAATGCCGCCGTCAGGGCCAGCACAGCGGCGGTTTGGAAATGATCGGCGCCGAACGCCAGCGCCAGACCCAGGCCCACGAAGATGAACCCGATATTCTCGATCGTGCTGTAGGCGAGTACCCGCTTGAGATCGTTCTGGAACAGCGCGTAGAGCACGCCCATCAAAGCGGTCGCGCCGCCCAGCGCCAGCACCACGATCCCCCACCACCAGACCGGCGGACCGAGCAGGTCGAACACGATACGGATGAACGCGTAGATCGCGACCTTGGTCATCACGCCGCTCATCAGCGCGGAGACATGGCTGGGTGCTGCGGGATGGGCGAGCGGCAGCCAGACGTGCAGCGGCACAAGCCCTGCCTTCGATCCCGCCCCGACAAGGACCAGCAGAAGCACAAGCGCGGCGTAGAGCGCGGAAGGGTGATGCGCCCGGATCGCTTCGAAGCCGTAATGGCCGTCGGGTCCGGCCAGCAACCCGAAGGCGAGCAGAAGCGCGAAGGTGCCGAAGCTCGCCATCAGGATATAGACGTAACCGGCGCGTGCATTGTCCGCCGCGCGGTGATGGGTCATCACCAGTGCCCACGACGTCAGCGACATGAATTCCCATGCCAGCAAAAAGCTGAAAGCGTCATCCGCAAGAACAACCAGATTCATGCCCGCCAGAAAGGCGGGAAAAAACGGCAATACGCGCTGGGGCGCCGATTCATGCCGCCCATAGCCGATTGCGTAGAGGCTTGCGCCTGCCGCTCCGAGATTGACGATGAGGAGAAACAGCGACGACAAGGCATCCGCGCGAAAATTGGCGCCCATCCACGGCAGGCCGAGTGGCAGGTGCACGGTGTCCGAATGAACGGCACCGATGCCGGTGAAAGCGGTTGCGCACGCGATGGCCGAAACGATCGCGCAGGCCGCATAGACCGTTGCCGTGGCGCCCGACCGCCGCGAAAGCAAAACCGCAAGCACGGCGGTCGCCAACAACGCCAGAATGCACCACAGCAAGATCGCAACTTGCATCGGGCCGCCCTTCAAGCCGTCGGGATTGGGGTCAGCTTGACGAATCTGTCTGTCCGTCCGGCATGCGTGTTTTTTGTCTTCAGTCGAACGCCACGCCCACCCTCATAGCTGACCGTATTTTCTTCGATAAGTTCGAGACCGGCGATCTCCAGGGCGGTGATCAACTTGGTCAGGGAATCGACATTGCCGCGTATTACCCCGCTGCTTGCTTCCATGCGCTGGATGGTTGGAAGCGAGAGTCCCGCCCGTTCGGCAAGGCGTCGTTGATCGAGGCCGAGAAGGGCACGGGCGGCGCGCAGCTGAGAAGCAGTAATCATGTCTCATACATCAATTATACTATATATGTTACCATATATAGCGTTTACACCTCGCTTATTAATGGTTCAATATCAATTTTGGCGTCCAACGGCGGATGCGGCATCAGGAGAACACCGGGCCTTTCAAAAATCACCGTTCCAGCGGGGGATGGACATATGCGAGCCCAGGAGATTTACAGGCGCTATCGCGTGCTCATCGCAGCGATAGCCGCACAAGCGGAATGGACAGCTGATTGGATCGGCGACCTGCGCCACACTGTCAGATTGTTTGAGAGCGAAATGGGGCATCTGGAACAGGCCAATGCCCAACAATTGCGGAACAAGCTTTGTGTCCAGCTTTAACAGGAAGCATTCCTTTCGGGCGACGGCAGACGCCGGCAAGCCATTTTGGCGGCCGCGAAACTCCTCAAGGTCGATGCGTGACGGCTCGCAGGGGAGCAACAACGTTCCGGCACGCTTCGCTGCACAGACACCTCGCCCCGAGCCGCTGCTCCGCGGGCCGGGATGATAGATGAGTTTGCAATGCCGGTAACTGCGTCAACCGCCACCCCTGTGTGGACAGCCATCCGTCGCGGCGTCATCGGGAAGTGTCCGAAATGCGGAAAGGGCGCTTTGTATAAGGCTTATTTGAAACAGGTCGATCACTGTGCGGTTTGCGGCGAACCCTACAGGCATATCCGTGCCGACGATGCTCCACCCTGGCTGACGATATTGCTGGTTGGGCACATCATCGTTCCGCTGATCTTTGTGGTCGATAGTTGGGCTCTGTGGCCGGTCTGGGTGGCGATGCTGGTCTGGCCGGCTGCAACGGCCGTTCTGGCAGTCGCTGTTCTGCCGTGCGCGAAAGGAGTGTTTCTCGCAATCATTTGGGCAACCCGATCACCGGGTTCCGAACGCGGGTGAACCAAGCCTTTCAGGTCTTCAAGCGGACGCCGCGCCCACCGCCTGGGCTGGACGCGCCATCGCCAATCAGCGCGATGCCGAACGCTTCCAGGGCAACGATCAATTTCATCAGGGAGTCGACGTTGCCCCTGATCACGCCGTCGCTTGCTTCCATGCGCTGGATGGTCGGGACGGAAAGGCCCGACTTTTCGGCGAGTTCGCGCTGATCGACACCGGCGAGAGCGCGGGCGGCACGCATTTGGGCGGCGGTGATCATGCGGGCAGTTTCCAATATTGTCGTGAATTGTCTAATCTGATACAATTTTTCTAATGTTTTTCACATAAATTATCATGCGTCAAGCATAATATAACCATTCCACGGGATCGAAATCTCAATCCAAGGGCCTGCTTATGTCGCAATTGCCTGCCGCGGGGAATGTCCCCGAACGTTTCACGCAACTGGTCGCCGCAAAAAGAATTCATAGCAATCTTCCGGCCGCAACGCTTTACGAGTTGGCGATTGTTCGTGGCGAAGGCCATGTGGCGAAGAATGGTCCGTTGGTGGTGCTCACCGGCCAGCACACCGGCCGTTCCGCCAATGATAAGTTCGTCGTGCGCGACGCGGCCAGCGAGTCCAACGTCTGGTGGGACAACAACAAGGCGATGACGCCCGCGCAGTTCGATGCGCTTCACGCCGACATGATGAAATTCGCCGAAGGCCGCGAACTGTTCGCGAAGGATCTTTTTGGCGGCGCCGATCTCAGCCACCGCCTGCCGGTGCGCGTCGTCACCGAATATGCGTGGCACTCGCTGTTCGTGCACCAGCTTCTGATCCGCCCGACCGCCGATGACCTCAAGGGCTTCGCTCCGGAATTCACAATCATCGACCTGCCGAGTTTCGAGGCCGATCCTGCCAAACACGGTGTGGTCAGCAAAACGGTGATCGCGGTCAACTTCACCAAGAAGATGGTCCTCATCGGCGGCACGTCCTACGCCGGTGAAATGAAGAAGTCCGTCTTCACGATCCTCAACTACCTCCTGCCGCCCAAGCGCGTGATGGGCATGCATTGCTCGGCCAATGTGGGCAAGGACGGCAAGGCCGCGATCTTCTTCGGTCTCTCCGGCACCGGCAAGACGACGCTTTCGGCCGATGCTTCGCGCACGCTCGTCGGCGACGACGAACATGGCTGGAGCGAACACGGCGTCTTCAATTTCGAAGGCGGCTGCTACGCCAAGGTGATCCGCCTCTCGCGTGAAGCGGAACCGGAAATCTACGCGACGACCGAACGCTTCGGCACCGTTCTCGAGAACGTGGTGATGGACCCCGTCACGCGCGAACTCGATCTCGACGATGCGAAATACGCGGAAAACACCCGCGCCGCCTACCCGATCGACTACATCCCGAATGCCAGCGACACGGGCCGCGCCGGTCACCCGAAAAACGTCATCATGCTGACGGCCGATGCCTTCGGCGTGCTGCCGCCTATCGCCAAGCTCACGCCGAGCCAGGCGATGTATCACTTCCTGTCGGGCTTCACGGCAAAGGTTGCCGGCACAGAAAAGGGCCTCGGCAAGGAACCGCAACCGACCTTCTCAACCTGCTTCGGCGCGCCGTTCATGCCGCGTCATCCCAGCGAATATGGCAACCTGTTGCGCGATCTCATCGCCGAACATCAGGCCGATTGCTGGCTGGTGAACACCGGCTGGACGGGCGGCGCTTTCGGCACGGGCTCGCGCATGCCGATCAAGGCGACGCGCGCTTTGCTGGCGGCGGCCCTCGACGGATCGCTTGCAAGCGTCGAGATGCGTGTGGATCCGCACTTCCGCTTCCGTGTTCCGGTGGCGGTAGCAGGTGTGGATTCGAAAATCCTCAATCCGCGCGACACCTGGGCGGACAAGGCGGCTTACGACGCGCAGGCGAAGAAGCTTGTCTCGATGTTCCGCGAGAACTTCAAGAAGTTCGAAGACCATGTCGGCCAAGACGTGCTGCAGGCAGCGCCTCAATTCGACTCTTAAATACTCTCGATCAAGGAGACGCTTGTCTTCGCCAACTCGTGAAGAGGCATCGGTGTTACGGCTTTTCCACGCGGGAATCTTTGCCGCGGCACTTCAGGCCGCAGTTGTAACCTCGCTGACCGCGGCGGTATGGCTATTTTGGCAGCAAGGATGGAGTCCTCGCGAACCATCAACCAGCAGCGCCGCCCTCTTGGCCGTGGCTGCGCCATTCCTTAGGGCTGGCTATACACTGACAAGCATCGCTGTCGCATTCACGGATAGCAGATTCCTGGACGCAACTGCGGATCACGTTCGGCGTACATTTCACACTTTGCCCGCAACAAAGCCGAATTCCGCCGCGGTTGCGTTGTTTTCTCAACTATGTCTTGTCTCGTTTGGATTTATGATATTGGCATTGGAAGAACCGCCGGCATTGCTATTCGCTGTTGGCCGATACATCGGATACCCATTGCTCGCCGTTGCTGCATGGCCAGCTCTATGGAGTATTGGCATAGCAAGTTTTGGCGCTACAGCGCGGGCAATTAACAAATCGCTCAACTGGCCCAAGCGCGATCTATGACGCTGATGCGGAAAACGTTCAGAGTTATGCGGTTGCGTCCCATCCACGGGCAACACATCCGCGTAGATTGATCCAGATCAATATTGCCTCAGGCCTTTAAACGATAAATCACGTTAAATGGGAGTATCGCCGTGACACACACCAGTTCTGGCTATCTCGCGCGCGCAGAGGAATGTGCCCGCTTGGCAAGCTTGACCAACGATCACACTCTAAGGGCTGAACTACTGAAGCTACAACAATCTTATTTGATCGCAACTGAGCGCTTGCAAGAAATGGAACCGAAGCTACCTCAGTAGCGCCCCTAACTGTTCCCCCCCTCTGCGAATTCAGCAGGTTCGATCAAATGAACCATACTTCCTTCAACTGCATGTTAGGGCGCGCTCGAAGAGATTCGAACTCCTGCCCCCCAGACTCGTAGAAGTGCGAGCGGCCTCTAAGCTTTTGAATTCATTGATGAGGAAAAGCCGTTCTCCGGCAGGAAAAGGACAGAGGGAGCACGAATTCCCTAGACATTCCCAAGGTCCGCTATGGGTCGATTTTGTTGAAAAACTCCCCTGTTGAGCTGGCACAGCTACGCTGATTCACTTCTGCGGTCGAAGCAGGAGCGCGGTCGATGATGGGGCAGCAAGCAGATCATGAAGCGCTATTCTACGAGTTCTCGTTGGAATGGCATGTTCCGGTCAATCATCTGCTGAGGGTCATCGATCGCTTCGCAGACCTTGGTGGCCTGCGGTCGCATTTGGCTCCGTTCTACAGTTCAACCGGACGGCCTTCGATCGATCCCGAGCTGCTGATCCGGATGCTGCTGGTTGAGTATTGCTATGGCATCCGATCGGAGCGCCGGCTGTGCGAGGAAGTTCACCTGAACCTAGCCTATCGCTGGTTCTGCCGGCTCGGGCTGGATGGTGACGTGCCGGATCGCTCGACCTTTTCGAAGAACCGACACGGCCGCTTCCGCAACGGCGATGCCTTCCGTCATGTGTTCGAGACGGTCGTTGCCCAGGCGATCAAGGAAGGGTTGGTCGGCGGTGACGGCTTCGCCGTCGATGCCAGCCTCTGATCGCGGCCGACGCCAACAAGCAGCGCGCGGTTTCTGGTTCGGAGAAGACCGACTGGTCGGCGCTCGCAGCAACGCGCCGCTCTGTGCGCGAGTATCTGGAAACGCTTGATGAGGCTGCGTGGGGCGCGGCCAGTGAGGTGGTCCCAAAGTTCGTGGCCAAGTCAGACCCAGCGGCGCAATGGACCGGTGCCCGCAAGGGCCATGCCTTCTTCGCTTACTCAGACAACTACCTGATCGATTTGAAGGCCGCGATCATCGTCGATGTCGAGCCCACCCGTGCGATCCGGCAGGCCGAGGTTGGAGCTGCTCGCACTATGCTTGATCGGGTCGATCAAAGGTTCGGTCTCTATCCCGAACGCCTGGCTGCCGACTCCGCCTACGGCACGGCCGAGATGCTCGACTGGCTGGTGAACACACGCGGGATCGAACCGCACATCCCTGTCTTCGATAAGTCAGCTCGAACGGACGATACCTTCTCGCGCAGCGACTTCTTATATGACGCAGAGGCCGATCTCTATCGCTGTCCCGGCGGCAAGACCCTGGCCACCAATGGGACCGTCGTGAACGACGGGACCACCCTGATGTACCGGGCGAGCAAATATGACTGCGACGGCTGAGCGCTCAAACCTCGCTGCTCTCCCAACACCCCGGCCCGCAAAGTGCCTCGCAGCATCTACGAAGGCGCTCGCGATCTGGCCCGCGAGATCGTCCAGACAGATGCCTACATAGTCTCGCGCCGCGAACGGAAGAAGGTCGAGATGCTGTTCGCCCATCTCAAACGCATCCTGCGGTTGGGCCGGCTGCGATTGCGAGGGCCTTGCGGTGCCCGCGATGAGTTCCTGCTTGCCGCTACCGCCCAGAACCTCAGGAAACTGGCAAAGCTGATCCCCAACCCACCGCCAATGCCGATCTGATCCTCGCAAACGCCGCCTAATCCTCTCGGCACATCGCCGTCCGCAGCACCCCGTCCGATCAACGCACGACTTCTTCAACAAAATCGGTCAGTAGCTGCCGTTGAAGTAGTGTTGTGGCGAGATTAAGTCCCCATGACTGTCCGCATCAAGCCCAAATTGCCTGCATTGTTGTGCGACGTGATGCAAACTCTAGCATTCTCACTACTGAACTGTTGCGTCAGACAAATCCAAGATTGTAATTGCGAATGGATAGTCAGACAGGTTCCAGACAACGCATGCACACTACAGGCCCAACCTGCCGTCGAGCTTTGGAATGCTTCCTCAGCGGAATATTTCGCACTTGGTCGCAATGACGAAACTCCTGTCAAAAAAACAGGTCGCCCAGCTCATTCAGATGCACCCCGAAAGCATCATGAGATTGTCGCGTCAGGGTAAGTTTCCGGGATTTATAAAAGTCGGCACTGGAACCGGGGCAGCAGTGCGGTTTGTGGAAAACGACATAGAAGATTGGATTAAGCAACGGCGTGGTCTGGCGTCCGGCGCCTCCTCGGGCCAGTCCGATTAAGACAAATGTTGAACAGTGCGAATGGGCGGCAACGTCACCTGTTCCGGTGGGTTATCGCTGTCGTGCTAAAAAGATATTTTTTGACCTGTATCCGTGTGCCACCAGCGTGACCCAGAGCAACTTTTGCGGACGTGGACAGAAGATAATTTGGAGCTAAGCCATTGATTCAGCTGGTAGCAGCGGACGGATTTGAACCGCCGACCAAGGGATTATGATTCCCCTGCTCTACCACTGAGCTACGCTGCCAAAAACCAGCCGAGGCGCGGGGTTTAAGGGCGGGGTATGGGCCTGTCAAGGCGCGCAAATCAGGCTGCCACGCGGGCCGGTTCGGCCGCAGAAATCCAGCCGCCGCCGAGCACGCGGCTACCATTGGGCTCGTAGAAAACGCATGCCTGGCCGGGTGCCACGCCTTCCTCCGGCGCGAGAAGTTCCACCTGCGCCGCGTTGTTGGGTAGCGGCATGACGCGTGCCATCACGGGCGGGCGCAATGAACGCACCTTCACGGCACATTCGACCGTGCCGCCATTCGGTGCAAGCCAGTTCACATCGCGCAAGGTGATGGTGCGGGTGCGCAAAGCTTCGCGCGGTGCGACGACGACGCGCGCGTTCTTGGCATCGAGCTTGATGACGAAGAGCGGTTCTTCGTTGCCGGACAGGCCGAGGCCTTTGCGTTGACCGATGGTGAAATGGATCACGCCATCGTGGCGGCCGAGCACTTTGCCATCGAGATCGACGATGTCGCCGGGAGCCGATGCGTCGGGACGCAGCTTTTCCACCACAGAGACGTAACGGCCTTCGGGAACGAAACAGATATCCTGGCTGTCGGGCTTGTCGGCGACGAGAAGGCCGAGTTCGGCGGCGATGGCGCGCACGTCGCGCTTTTCCATGCCGCCAAGCGGAAAGCGCAGGAAGGAAAGCTGTTCCGGCGTGGTGTTGAAAAGAAAATAGCTCTGGTCGCGCGTCGTATCGGCGGCACGGTGCAGTTCGGCTCCCTTCGCGCCTTCAAGGCGGCGGACATAGTGGCCGGTGGCGAGCGCATCGGCGCCGAGTTCCTTCGCGGTTTGGAGGAGATCGGCGAACTTCACCTTGCTGTTGCACTGGACGCAGGGGATCGGCGTTTCGCCGCGCGCGTAGGAATCCGCAAAATCCTGCATCACGGCTTTTTTGAAACGCTGCTCGTAGTCGAGGACGTAGTGCGGAATGGACAAGGATTCCGCCACGCGGCGCGCGTCATGGATGTCCTGACCCGCGCAGCACGCACCCTTCTTCCGGATCGCGGCACCATGATCGTAAAGCTGGAGCGTGATACCGACCACGTCGTAACCGGCGCGCTTGAGCAGCGCGGCCGTCACCGACGAATCCACGCCGCCCGACATCGCGGCGACGATGCGGGTTTCGTGGGGGGGCTTGGCGGGCGCCGGGTTCATGGGGCTGGCGTATAATCCGCCTGCCCCGACCCGGCAAGTTTCAGTTCGCGGGCAGGTAGTTCAGCAGCGAAACCTGCTGCAACTGGGCCGTCACCTGAACCGCCGCCTGAAGGGCGACCTGGTTCTGGTTAAGCTGAGTGATGGCAGTGCCCATATCGACGTCTTCGAGGTTCGAAACGAAACCTTTGTAAAGCGTGGACGTCGCTTTCTGCTGATCTATGACGTCGTTGAGATGATTATAGACAAATCCGTTCGCGGCGGCCTGATTGTTCAGGCTCTGGTTCGCGGTCTGGGCGGCCTGCACCTGGGTCGTCAGAAAGTTCGACTGGGTGGCGCTTATGGTGTCGCCGAACGGGCCATTGGGGCCGGAATCGTAATTGGCGATGTCGGCCAGCGACTGGAAAAGCTGGGTGCCAAGATCGGAGGCCAGCATGCCGACCTGCACCGTCTGTCCGCCGCCGATATTGACCGACTTCTTCACGGTGCCGTTGGAGAAGGCATCCGAGACGCTGGGCAACGCCGCGAGATCGGCGAGCGAATCCACATTGACGGGTTCTGTCGTGTCCTTCTCGCCGCCGTAGAGATAGTTGCCGTTGGCATCCTTCGAATTGAGGATCTGCTTGGCCTGATCGAAGATGCTCTGCGCCTGCGACATCAGCGTGGTGGCATCGTCGTCGGCCATCGCCTTGGTGACGGCCTGGCGCAACTGATCGGCGAGATTGGCAAGCGATGTCGTCTGCGTGTCCTGCAGATCGGCCTGGTTGACCGCGAGCTGGGTGGCGGACTGGATCGCATCGGCGTGGGCCTGTGCGGAGCGCGCGGCTTCCAGCACCGCGGCCTTGTCGCCCATCCCGGCATAGGTATTGGCGACCTTGCCGCTGGCGACCTGCTCCTGCGACTTGTTGAGATTGGATTCGTTCTGCAGAAGCTGCGCGAGCAGGATCTGGGCCTGGTTGTTGGTGGCGACGCGGCCGATCATCCGGTCTCTCCTTATTGAATCTGCAGAAGCGTGTCGTAAAGCTGGCCGACGATGGTCAGCATCCGCGCGCCTGCGGCGTAAGCCTGTTGATAGGTCATCATGTTGGTCAGTTCTTCGTCGAGGTTGACGCCCGAGTTCGCCGACTGACGCGACTGGGCTTCGGCGAAGCGATCGCTTTGCGCGGTGGCGTTGGCGGTGACCGTTTGGCTGCGCGTGGCGGCATCCTGATAGAACGACGCGGCGTAGTCGCCGAGTGTGGCGGCCTGCGCGCCGAGATTGCCGATGCGGGAAAAAGTCTGATCCTGCGATTGCAGGTTCTGAAGCGCGAGCAGGCCGCGATTGTCACCGGAACCGGCTATGCTGTCGCCCGCGACGGAGGTGGGCGTGATGTTGGCCTGTGCGAAGGGAAGCTTCGCCGGACTCGCAACGAGCGCGTCGTTCACCTCGAAACTGGCAGCCAGCGCCGATCCGTGCGACGCGCCAAGGCCGAACATGGACGTGAAGCTCATGCCCGTGGAGCCACGCTGCGTCGTGTCGCTGTTCACGTCAAGGTGGTAGCCCGCATATTGCGAAGCAGGCGTGATCGAAAGGCTGCCGTCGCTGGCAAGCGTCGCGGTGGCTGCGCCGCCGAACGCGGTGTTGATGGCGCTGATGACGTTGCCGATCGTCATGCCGGCTGTGACGTTGACGCTCGCCTGCTTGCCCACATTGCCGTTGTCGTCTTTCAGCGTGAACGTCATCGTCCCTGCCGAAAAGCCACCCGCGTCCGTGGACTGAAGACCGGTGGCCGTGATCGACGGCGCGCCCGTGCGGAAGATGTCGTTGAGGCCGAAGAACTGCGAGAAACCGGAGCCGCCGCGATCCGATGGCGTGGTGGCGTCGTCCTGGACGACGATGCCGTTGCTGCCGGTGGCCGAAACGGTGAGCGCGCCGTTCGAGAAACTCGCAGAGCCGCTGCCGCCAAGCGCGGTGTTCAAGGCAGCGACGAAGCTTCCGACCGTGGTGCCGATGCTGGTCGCACCGCCGCCGTTCACCGACAAAGTGCCCGCGCCGAAATCGACGTCGATGCGAGAGACGAGATTGCCGTCCGTGTCGGCGACCGCGATGGTCGTCTTGCCCGTGAAATTGAGGGAGTCGCCCGACAACAGGCCCGTGTTGCGGCCTTCCATGGAAGACGGGGGTGGGACGGAAGTATTGGCGTTGGCTTGCGTGTTGAAGGCCTGCGCGGTGGCTTGCGCGAAGCTCCCCAGTTCCTGCTGCAATTCCGAGAGCGTTCCGTCACGCATGTCGATCAGGCCTTTGAGCGTACCCGATGTCAGATGCGGGTCGAGCGTCTGGCTCTGGCCGATGGCGCCGCCGGTCGACGGATTCACGTTGGAAATCGTGATCGAGCCATAGGTGCCGTTGGAAGCACCCGGCTGATACGACAACGTCGCGTAGGTGTCGCCGACGAGATTCATGCCGTCATTCGTCATCACGACGATGGAGCCGTTCTGTTGGGTCGCGGTGCGCACGTCGATGAGCGATGACAGGTTCTTGATCGCCACGTCGCGCTGATCCAGCAGGCCCGAAGACGTATCGCCGGCGGCATTGGCCTTCTGAATCTGCTGGTTCAGCGAATAGATCTGCTGGATCAGGCCGTTGACGCTGCCGATGGTCGTTCCAACCTGCTGATCGACCTGCTGCTGCAAGGTGTTGAGCGAGGTGGAGAGGTTCGAGATCGTGCCCGCAAGGCTTTGGAACGAATTGAGGATGCCTTGGCGGCTCGCGCTCGAATTGGGCGCGAGCGCTGCGTTGCCGAGGGCTGCGTAGATGTTGTCGAGCTGGGTGGTCAGCGCGGTGCCGTCGCCGGGCTGGCCGAGCATGCCGTTCAACTGGTCGAAGATCGTGGACTGGGTGCTGAATTGCTGCGAGGCGCTGTTGGCCGAAAGCGTTTCCTGGGTGAGGAATTTGTCGGCCATGCGCTGGATATCGGCGATGCCGACGCCCTGGAGCTGGCCGCCGGTGACGAGAACCTGCTGGTTGACCACGCGCCGCGCATAGCCGGGCGTATTCATGTTGGCCACGTTGTTGGAGACCACCCGCAAGGCTGCGGTATTGGTCTGAAGTGCCGTCAACGCGCTCGACAGGATGCCGTTCAAGCTCAAGGCGGGCTCCGGATGCTTTTTCCCGTTCGGGTATTCGCAAGGGGCGTGCCAGCGATTTGGGGCATTTCCAAAGGGTTTTTGCGCGTTTTGGCTGGAACCATTGGGCAGAGTTTGCCCAGTCGCGGCAGAACATGCCTCTTGAAATCCTCGCGCATATAACCGCGCGAGCGCGCGCGTATGGCTAAAGCGCGCAAACCATACCGCGAAAAACTGGTCCGGCCCTTGCTTGGTGGGGTTCGGATCAATGCGGGATATTCGCGTGGCTGTCATCGCCGCTCACGCTGCTCACACGAAAGCAAACGCCCATGTGCACGGCGCACATGGCGCGCCGAATGCTGCCGTGCCGGCGGATGAAGCCGCGCTGTTTGCCAAACTGCTCGCGAAAGCGGGCGATGCGGAGGAGAGCGACGCGAAAACCGGCAAAGACGATGCCGATCCCGAAAAGGTTCTCGATGCGCACGCGGCGGGCGGAAAATCCAAGAAAGCCAAAAGCGATGCGGGCGATGCGACCAGCCAGTTCGTCGACCTGCAGGCCATGCCGGCGCACCTGGCGGTGTTGAACGCGAAATTCGCATCCGCGAACGCCGAGACGGCGCATTCGAAACACGGCAAGGCAGACAAGAAAGCCGATTCCGTGGAAGCGCCGGATGCGGCGAAAGATGCGGACGATACCAAGCGCATCCTCAACCGGATATTGGAGGCCAAGGCGGGCGAACCGACCGGCAAAAACGAGCCGGCAAAGACCGGGAAGAAAGCGTCCGCGGAAACCGGCACGGCTACGGACACAAACACCATGGCTTCCAACGCCGCTTCCGCAGCGGCCATGCCAGCGATAACGGAACCGGTGAAGGACGCCAGGGCCGTGAAACGTTCGGACGCCGTCAAGGACGTGACGGACGCGGCCAAGACCGCGACCACGACGCCGGACAGCGCACCCCAAACCGCCGCGAAGGCCGATCCGAAAGCAAAGGATGGCAAAGCGGACGACGCCAAGGCCGATGCCGCGAAAGAAGCCGCATCGCAGGCCGCGACAGCGGACAAGGCCGAAGCGCTCGCGGCCGCAGCCGACAAGACGGTTCGCCAGAACGCCGCCTCGCAAGGCTCGCAGGCGCGTGCATTGCCCGTGCATCTCGAAGCGCAAGTTACCGCCAGCCAGAGCGGAAACGGTGGAAAGAGCGGCGGCGACAGCGGCTCCGCCCACACGCAAACGCAACATGCCAAGACCAATACCGACGCGCAGCCGCGCGAGGATGCGGTTCAGCCAGCAGCACAAGCGCCGTTGAACACGGCTGGCGCAACTCAACCGGCAACACACACCGAAACCCAGACCGCGAATGTGCAGCCGGTGACGGCGCAGCAGCAGACACCGGCATCTTCACCGGTCGTCACCGCTTCGCTGCAGGTGGCGCCGCAGACCGCGTACATGGCGGCGCAGCCCGATGTCGCGGCGCTTGCGGTGCAGATCGCGGTGAAGTCCGACGGCGGCGACAAGCAGTTCGACATTCGTCTCGACCCGCCCGAATTGGGCCGCGTCGAGGTGAAGCTGACCATCGACGATCAGGGCCGCGCGCAGGCGCACCTCGCCGTCGAGAAACCACAGACGCTCGACATGCTGCAGAACGACCGCAGCAATCTCGAACGGGCGTTGAAAGATTCCGGCGTCGATCTTTCGCAGAACGGCCTCAACTTCTCGCTCAAGGGCCAAGATCACCAGCAGGGCGGCGACACGCCGTCGTTCCGCGGACGCAGCCGCAATCTGGCCGTGACCGCAGCCATTGAAAGCGCATCGGCGGCCGCTGTCGCTTCCACCAATTCGTTCGCGGCGGGCGATGCCCGTCTCGACATACGCGTCTGAAGGAGACCGCCATGAGCGTCGCCCCCGTTGGGACGAATACCCCCGATCCGAATGCGCAGAGCAGCGTTGCCTCCAAATCGCTGGCTGACAATTTCGATACCTTCTTGAAACTGCTCACCACGCAGCTTCAGAACCAGGATCCGCTGTCGCCGATGGATTCCAACCAGTTCACGCAGCAATTGGTGGAGTTCTCCGGCGTCGAGCAGCAGATCAACACCAACAAGAACCTCGAATCACTGGTGAGTCTGACCCAGAGCCGGTCAAGCGCCGACGCCGTGAACTATCTCGGCAAATCGGTGACGCTGTCCAACGGCAAAGGCGCGCTGATCAACGGAACGGGCACCTGGACCTACGCGCTCGACGATAAGGCGAAGGCCAACACGCTCACCATCAGCGATGCGAACGGCAAGGTCGTCTACACGACAAATGGCGAACTGACGACAGGCGTCCATACGTTCAACTGGGACGGCAAGGATGCCTACGGCAACCAGCTTCCCGACGGCCAATACACCTTCACGCTCTCGCCGGTGGCCGATGACGGCTCGGCGGTGAATTACGCGGTCGCGAGCAAGGGCGTGGTCGCGCAAGTCGATTTCAGCGGTTCCGAACCGCAACTGATGATCGGACCGATGGAAATACCGCTTTCGGAAGTGGCGGCACTGCAGAACTAAGAACCGGCGGCCGAGAAGCGGCGCCACCCAGCAATGATCGCGACAGGGCGAAGCCCTTAGCGATGACGAAGTAAAGGAACATACCATGAGCCTCACCGGCGCCATGATGATCGGCGTGACCGGCCTCAATGCGAACAGCAAGGCCTTGTCGATCGCTTCTTCAAATATCGCCAACGTCAACACTGTCGGCTACAAGGCGGGGCAGAACAATTTCTCGACCCTGCTCGCCGACTCCATGGGTTCGGGCGACATCTCCTCGCAGGGCGTGATTTCCATCGGCACGCAGAACGTGACGCAGCAGGGTCTGCTGCAGACCACGCAGTCGCCGACCGACCTGGGCATCAACGGCAACGGCTTCTTCGTCGTCAACCAGCTTTCGGATGGTTCCGGCCGCACGCTCTACACGCGCGCCGGCAATTTCACGCCGGACTCCAACGGCGACCTCAAGAATGCCGCCGGCTTCTATCTGATGGGCTGGCCTGTCGACATCAACGGCAACATCCCGACCGATCGCAACGACATGAGCCCGGTCAACGTGGCGGGTCTTTCCGGCAAGGCGCAGGCCACCACCGAAATGACGGTGCAGGCGAATCTGCAGGCATCCACGGCAGTGAAAGCCTACACTACGGGTCAAATGGCGAGCGGCGCAGTGACGCCGGACTTCACGCGCACGATCAACGTGTACGACAGCCAGGGCGGTGCGCAGCCTTTGGGTATCTCTTTCGTCAAGACAGGCGCCAACACCTGGGCCTACGAAGTGAGCTATCAGGGCGCCGGCACGAACATCACGGGCACCAATCCGATCGCCACAGGCACGATGACGTTCAATTCGGACGGCACGCTTGCCAATGCGGACGGCAGCGCCACGCCCGCCACCGGCATGATCAACGTGACCGTCCCATGGAATCCGGCAACCTCCGGTCTTCAGCCGCAGGCCTTGTCGCTCAACATGGGCACGGTCGGAAGCTCCGACGGTCTCACGCAGTTCGACAGCCCATCGGCTCTGGTGAATTCCTCGGTCAACGGCGCGCTGTTCGGCAACCTGACCGGCGTGAACATCGACCCGAACGGTTTCGTGACGGCGCAGTTCTCGAACGGGCTTGTGCAGAAGATCTACAAACTTCCGATCGCCACCTTCTCCAATCCCAACGGTTTGGCGGCGGTGTCGGGCAATGCCTATGCGGTGACCAACGAGTCGGGGAACGCCATCGTCGGCGAAGCCAATACGGGCGGCGCCGGTTCGATCGCCTCGAGTTCTCTCGAAAGCTCGACCGTCGACCTAGCAGGCGAATTTACGAATCTTATCACGACGCAGCGGGCTTATTCCGCGTCGGCGCGAATCATTACCACCGCCGATCAAATGCTGCAGCGTTTGGACCAGATTCCGACGTAACGGAGATGAGCGCCGCTGAAAACACGGCGCTCTTTTCCTGAATGGAGACAATTGGAGCGGAGCAATTTTGGTTTTGTTTACCTTGCTCTTTTGCCTGTTTTTTAGAAGCGGAGCGTAGCTTGGGCCCCGGTAGTGAAGTTGGGAGTAACATTATGGCCGACGAGCGCAGAGGGCGCGTCAGCTACGTCATCGGTCCCGATGGGAGTCCGTTGACGTTGGCCGACCTTCCGCCGCCACAAACAAAGCGCTGGGTCATCCGCCGCAAAGCCGAAGTCGTGGCTGCTGTGCGCGGCGGGCTTTTGAGCCTCGATGAGGCCTGCAAGCGTTACACGCTGACCGTGGAGGAATTCCTCGCCTGGCAGCGCGCCATCGAACGCTTCGGTTTGGCGGGCCTGCGCGCCACGCGCGTGCAGCAGTATCGTAACTGAGATCGCGCGGGGTTTCTTTAAATCTGAATGAAGTGTTAACCGTGAAACCGCATCGCGGTTTTGTATTCTTCTCCGCGCGTTAAGGCCGCTTTTACCACAACACCGGCAATGTTTGCCTAGCACAAGGGCGGACATCGAAAAGATGACTGCTCCCTGGGTAAGCGGAGGGCAGTTTGCCGGAATTTTTCAGAGGTGTCGGAGCCGCGCGGTTTGGCGCGATGGCGGGCGTGGCCGCAGCGCTGACCGCCTTCTTCCTTTATGTCGCAGGCGTGATCTCCGAGCCTGCCAAGACCATTCTTTATGCCGGCCTCGAACCGCGCGAAGCGGCCCAGGTCACCGCCAAGCTCGACGCGATGGCCGTGAAATACGACACGCGCGGAGACGGCACGATCCTGGTGCCCTCCGACCAGGTGAACAAGCTGCGCATGGAATTGGCGTCGGAGAATCTTCCCGGCGCCGGTGTGGGCTACGAGATCTTCGACAAGTCCGACACGTTCGGCGCCACCGCCTTCACCCAGAACATCAACAAACTCAGGGCGCTGGAAGGTGAACTCGCCCGCTCGATCCAGACGATTTCTGGCATCGAGGGCGCGCGCGTGCACCTCGTGGTGCCGGAACATGAAATCTTCGCGCGCGATGCTCAGCCTCCGAGCGCGTCCGTCGTCCTGAAGACGCGCGGCCGGCTCGATCGCGGACAGGTCGAGGCGATCCAGCACCTTGTTGCCGCTGCCGTCGCAAATTTGGATTCCCGGCGCGTGGCCATTGTCGACGATCACGGTGATCTTCTGGCCGGTGGCGACGGAAAGACCGGCGCCGATGCCGGGGCACAGGATCAGGAACGCACCACCACGAGTTTCGAAGACCGGTTGCGCCAGCGCGTGGAAGGCATCCTTTCCAGCGTGGTCGGCCCAGGCCATGTGCGGGTACAGGTGTCGGCCGACATGAACTACAACCATGTCAGCGAGACGTCGGAATCCTACGATCCCGATTCCAAGGTCGTGCGCTCCTCGCAGACCGTCGAACAAAGCTCCAGCGACTCGCAATCCGATGGTGCGGCTAACGCCGTGTCGGTGGCCAACGCGCTGCCGAACGCACAGACACCGCCTTCCACACCCGGCGGCGGCGACAAATCGAGTTCGACGCGCACCGAGGAAACCACGAATTACGAGATTTCCAAGACCGTAAAGACCTCCACGCTTGAAGGCGGCGACATCAAGAAATTGTCGGTGGCCGTTGTGGTCGACGGCGACACCACCACGGATGCCGCCGGAAAGGCCACTTATAAAGCACGTACGCCCAAGGAAATGGCACAGATCGAGGCGCTGGTGAAATCGGCCATCGGTTTCGACGCCAAGCGCGGCGACCTTGTGCAGGTCACCAACATGGAATTCGCGCGGCTCGACGCGGGTCCGGTCACACCGGAAGCGGAACCGCTGCTCGGCTTCCAGACCGGCGACTGGATCAAGATCATCGAGGTCGCGATCCTTTCGCTCACAGCACTCCTTATCGGCTTCTTCGTGATGCGGCCGCTGATCACCCGCATGTTCACGCCGGTGAGCGCCCTGCCCGCCCCTGCCGGAGCCTTCACGCCCGCGCAGATCGCGGCCGGTGAGGCGCAAGCCGCCCAAGCCGCAGGCGGACCTGCCGCTCTTCCGGCGCCGAAGGAAAATATGATCGACGTCTCACGCATCGACGGTCAGGTGCGCGAATCCTCCATCAAGAAAGTCGGCGAAGTCGTGCAGTCGCATCCTGAAGAAGCGCTGTCGATCCTTCGCACCTGGCTCCACGAACCGGCGTAACGACAATGGCCCGCGCTGCAAAACCCGTTGCCAAAGACGACGTGAAATCGCTCACCGGCGCCGAACGCGCCGCCGTGATCATGCTTTCCCTGGGCGAAGAGCACAGTGAAAGAATCTGGCGCATGATGGACGAAGACGAGATCAAGGAAGTCTCGCAGGTGATGTCGACGCTGGGTTCGGTGAGCGCGAACCTGGTGGAGAAGCTTCTGGTCGATTTCGTGTCGCAGATGTCGGGTACCGGCTCGCTGATGGGTTCGTATGAATCCACCGAGCGGCTGATCGCGCGCTTCATGCCGCAGGAAAAAGTCTCCCAGATCATGGAAGAGATCCGCGGCCCCGCAGGCCGCACCATGTGGGACAAGCTCGCCAACGTGAACGAGACGGTTCTGGCGAACTATCTGAAGAACGAATATCCGCAGACCGTTGCCGTCGTGCTTTCCAAGATAAAGCCGGAACATGCCGCCCGCGTTCTGGGCGCGCTGCCGGAAGAATTCGCCATGGAAGTGGTGCAGCGGATGCTGCGCATGGAATCGGTGCAGAAGGACATTCTCGACAAGGTCGAGAAGACGCTGCGCGTCGAGTTCATGTCCAATCTCGCCCGCACCGCCAAGCGCGACAGCCACGAACACATGGCGGAAATCTTCAACAATTTCGACCGCCAGACCGAAGGCCGCTTCCTGACGGCGTTGGAAGAAAGAAGCCGTGACAGCGCCGAACGCATCAAGGCGCTGATGTTCACGTTCGAAGACCTTTCCAAGCTCGATCCGGGCTCGATCCAGACGCTGCTGCGCAATGTCGAGAAGGACAAGTTGGGCCTCGCACTCAAAGGCGCCACGGATTCCCTGCGTGACGTCTTCTTCTCCAACATGAGCGAACGTGCCGGCAAGATCCTGCGCGAAGACATGGAAGCGATGGGGCCGGTGCGTCTGAAAGACGTCGACGAGGCGCAGATGCGCATGGTCAATGTCGCCAAGGATCTTGCGAACAAGGGCGAGATCATGATCGCCAGCAAGCAGGGCGAAGACGAGTTGGTGTATTGATGAACCCGCGCGCTTCCGCCACCAAATTCACCTTCGACACCGTGTTCGATGCGCAAGTCGACGCCGTGTCGGATGCCGCCAAAGCGCGGCAGAAGAAATCTCTGACGCAGGGTGAGATCGATGCGCTTCGTGCCGAGGCGCGCGCGGAAGGATTGAGGGCCGGAGAAATCCGCGCGGCCGAAGCCGTTGCCGCTGCCGCCAACGAAGCCGCCAATGCCCTGCGCACGGTTCTGCAGCAATCATCTGCCGATATCGAAATCGTGCGTGCGGAAGCAGCCAAACTCGCGCTGGTCGCGGCGCGGACACTGGCGCGTTCGGCTCTCGACGCCCTGCCCGCTTCCGAAGTGGAAAACGTGTTGCGTGAATCGCTGCATCAGGCGATCGGCGAACCGCGCGTCGTGTTGCGCGCAAGCCCGCAGGTGGCGGCAGCCTTGCAGCCACATCTTTCCGAGATCGCACATGAAGAGGGCTATGAAGGCCGGGTGCAGATTTCGGCCGATCCCAATATTCGCGGCGCGGACTGCCGCATCGAATGGCGCGGCGGCGGGGCGGAACGCTCCGAAGCCGCTCTCGAAACGGCGCTCGCCGAACTTATCGCGCGGCGTTTCAGCCACATCCATCATCCGCTCACAGAGGAATAGACCATGGCGGGCAATGACGAAGTCGAACTGCCGGATCTCGGCGCCGAACAGCCGCCGGGCAACGCGCCCGCCCTGCTGGATACCGAGGCAGCACCGGATACGGACGTAAAGCGTTCGGCCACCGACCTTGAAGCGGTGTTCGACGTGCCGGTCACCGTGTCCGCCGTGCTGGGCAAGTCGGCAATGGAAGTGAGTTCGCTCCTGAAACTCGGCAAGGGCACCATCGTCGAACTCGACCGCAAGGTGGGTGAAGCCATCGACATCTATGTGAACGACCGCCTCGTCGCGCGCGGCGAAGTGGTGCTGGTCGAGGATCGTCTCGGCGTCACCATGACCGAAATCATCAAGGCCGGTCAGTCCTAAACCCGGCAACCGTAAGGAATACTCCCATGCGTCTTCTCATCGTCGGACAATTGCAGGGCCAGCTTGGCGCCGCCACCAAGATCGCGATGGATCGCGGCGCGAAAGTCACGCACGCAGGCGACAACGACATGGCGCTGGCCGAACTGCGCGCCGGAAAGGGCGCGGACCTCGTTCTGGCCGACGTATCATCGGATATCGGCTATCTCGTGCGCTCGCTGGCGACCGAACGAATCTGTACGCCGGTGGTGGCTTGCGGCATCGGCACCGATGCGCGCCGGGCCGTCGATGCGATCCGTGCGGGCGCAAAAGAATATCTGCCGCTGCCGCCAGATCCCGAACTGATTGCAGCCGTGCTGGCCGCCGTCGCTGACGAAAGCCACCAGCTTGTCTATGAAGACGAAGCGATGGCGATGGTGCTGGCGCTGGCCGACCAGGTGGCGGGCAGCGAAGCCTCAATCCTCGTCACCGGTGAATCCGGCACCGGTAAAGAAGTGCTGGCGCGCTATGTTCACAGGAAGTCGGCGCGCGCCGACAAGCCGTTCATTTCGGTGAACTGCGCTGCGATCCCGGAAAACCTGCTCGAGTCCGAGTTGTTCGGTCACGAGAAGGGCGCCTTCACGGGCGCCATCGCGCGCCGAGTCGGCAAGTTCGAGGAAGCAGACGGCGGCACTCTGCTGCTGGACGAAATCTCGGAGATGGATGCACGGCTGCAGGCGAAACTCCTGCGTGCCATTCAGGAGCGCGAGATCGACCGCGTGGGTGGCACCAAGCCGGTCAAAGTCAATATCCGCATCATCGCGACCTCGAACCGCGACCTGGCGGAGGCCGTGAAGCACGGCACGTTCCGCGAAGACTTGCTCTATCGCCTCAACGTGGTGAACCTTCGCCTGCCCGCCCTGCGCGAGCGCCCGAAAGACATTCTCGCACTGGCCCGCCACTTCGCGCAAAAATATGCGGATGCCAATGGCGTTCCGTTCCGCGCGATATCGCCGGGCACGGAGCGTGTGCTGATCTCGCACTACTGGCGGGGCAACGTGCGCGAACTGGAAAACACCATTCATCGCGCGGTGCTTCTGGCGAACGGTTCGGAGATCGGGCCTGAGGCCATTCGCCTGCCGGACGGTTCGCTGGTCGGCCAAGTGCGTGCGAGCGATTTGTCCGGGCCGGTGCAAAGCGCGGTGGAGTCTGCCGCCATCGCGACGCGCGGTCTTGTCGGCCGCACGGTTGCGGATGTGGAGCGAGACCTGATCCTCGACACGCTCGACCATTGCCTTGGCAATCGCACGCATGCGGCAAACATCCTGGGCATTTCGATCCGCACGCTGCGCAACAAATTGCGCGAATATTCCGGTGCAGGGCTTGCCATTCCGCAGCCCGGCGAAACGCGGATGGCGGGATAGACTGATCCTCCATGGCCAACACTGACATCGCAGCACCTGCCGTCTCCGGCGGATTCTCGCTCGGCTCGCTCTCGGGCCTGCTGAAGCGCAGCGATCTTGGCCTGGCTATCGGCATCATGGCGATCCTGATCGTCTTGATTCTGCCGCTGCCGACATGGTTGCTGGACGTTTCGCTGGCGTTTTCGCTTTCGCTTTCGATCCTCATCCTGATGACGTCGGTGTTCATCAGAAAGCCATTGGAATTCAGTTCGTTCCCCGCGATTCTGCTCATCACCACGATGATGCGGCTGGCGCTCAATCTTGCCTCGACGCGGTTGATCCTGAGCCATGGCAATGAAGGCACGGATGCCTCCGGCTATGTGATCCAGGCGTTCGGCACGCTGATCATGCAGGGCAATTTCGTGATCGGCCTAATCGTGTTCGCGATCCTGGTGATCGTGAACTTCGTGGTCATCACCAAAGGTTCGGGCCGCATCGCCGAAGTTGCCGCGCGCTTCACCCTGGACGCCATGCCCGGCAAGCAGATGGCGGTGGACGCCGATCTTTCCGCGGGCCTGATCGACGAGACAGAAGCACGCCGTCGCCGCAAGGAACTCGAAGCCGAATCCAACTTCTTCGGTGCCATGGACGGCGCCAGCAAATTCGTGCGCGGCGATGCCGTGGCGGGACTTTTGATCGTCGCGATCAACATCATCGGCGGCATCATCATCGCAGTGGCGCAGAAGGGAATGAGCTTCGCCGATGCGTCGCACACCTTCACGCTGCTGTCTGTAGGCGACGGCCTTGTCAGCCAAATGCCGGCGCTGATCGTTTCGACGGCGGCCGGCCTGATGGTATCCAAGGCGGGCGTCGAAGGCGCGACCGACAAAGCGCTGATCGGCCAGTTGTCCAACTATCCGCAGGCGCTGGGTATGGCATCCGCGGTGATGGGCGTCATCGCCATCCTTCCCGGCATGCCGACGCTCGTGTTCGCCGCTCTCTCGCTCGGAACAGGCACGCTTTCCTGGTATGCATTCAAACGCAAGGATGACGCCAAGGCCAAGGAAATCGCGCAGGAAGAAGAGGCGCGCGCCGTAGCGGAGCCCACCGAAGAACCGATCGCCAACGCGTTGGCGCTCGATCTCTTGCGGATCGAACTTGGTTACGGCCTCTTGCCGCTGATCAACGATGTGCGCGGCCAGCGCATCACCGATCAGATCAAGGCGCTGCGCCGCCAGCTTGCCCAGGAGATGGGCTTCATCATGCCGAGCGTGCGCATTCTCGACAACATGCAGCTCGGCGCGAACGAATATGTCATCCGCGTGAAGGAGGTCGAAGCCGGACGCGGCGAATTGTTCCCCGGCCATCTGCTCACCATGGACCCGCAAGGTCGCCCCATCGACCTGCCGGGCACGCACACGACGGAGCCGGCGTTCGGCCTGCCCGCGACATGGATCGCGCAGAGCCAGCGCGACGAAGCCTCGTTCCGCGGGCTCACCATCGTCGATCCGGGCACGGTGCTGACGACGCATCTGACCGAGGTGCTGAAGACGAATATGAGCGAGCTTCTCTCCTATGCGGAAACCAAGAAGCTGCTCGACGAATTGCCGGCCGAACAGAAGAAGCTGGTGGACGAACTCATTCCGGTACAGATCGCCATCACCGGCGTGCAGCGCGTGCTGCAGACGTTACTGGCCGAGCGCGTTTCCATCCGCGACCTGCCCTCTATCCTGGAAGGTATCGCGGAGGCTGTGGGCCACACCAAGAATGCCCTTTATATCAGTGAGCATGTGCGCGCGCGGCTGGCGCGGCAGATTTGCCATCAGCATCTTTCGCATGGGGGATATCTGCCGCTTATCGCCCTGTCGCCCGCCTGGGAACAGGCCTTTGCGGAATCCATCGTCGGGCAGGGCGAGGAACGCCAGCTCGCCATGGCGCCATCGCAGCTCCAGCAATTCATCGTCAGCGTGCGCGAACGCTTCGACGATGCGGGCCAGAAGGGCGAAGTACCGGTGCTGCTGACGAGTCCGCAGATACGTCCGTTCGTGCGCTCCATTGTCGAGCGCTTCCGCCCGCAGACGGTGGTGATGTCGCAAAACGAAATCCATGCGTCGGTCAAGCTGCGCACGTTGGGGCAAGTTTAAATGCGGCTCAAGACATTCTCCGCCAAGAACATGAACGAGGCGCTTGCCAGCGTGCGCGCCGAGATGGGGCCGGAAGCCATCATCATTTCGAGCCACCGTGGCAAGAACGGCGGGCTGTTCGTACGCGCCGCAGTGGAAGACAGCGTGGCGGAAGCCAAGGCCGAAAGCGCGGCCGCCATATTGCGCGAGGCCGAGACGCAGAGCGAAACGGTTCCGGCACAAAGTTTCGAGCAAAGTTTCCAGGACGGTTTGGTGCGCCGCATCCGCGGCGAAGCGCCGCCGCCTAAACCCAAAGCGCTCAATTTCAATCGCGCCGAATTGCTGAAGGTTCTGCACACCCATCGCACGCCGGAAGGATTGGCGCATGTGCTGGCGGAGAACGCAGAGAAATCGCGGCTGGCGGACATGACGCTTGCGCTGGCATCGGCGCTCGACCTCAGGATGCCGACATCGCCGTTGTTCGCCGCCGCGCAGAACACATTGATGCTGGGCGGCCCCAACGGCGCGGGCAAGACCGCCGTCGCCGCCAAAATCGCGGCCCATGCACGGTTGGCGGGTCGTGAGGTCACGCTGATCGCGGGGGATTCGGAAGGGGCCGGCGCTGTGGCGCGGCTTGAGACCTTCGCCAATCATCTGAATGCCAAGATCGTGGTTGCCGAATCCGCCGAGGTGCTGGCGAAAGCGATCGCTGCTGAACGCGCGGCGAAGAACACGACCATCATCGACACCGCGGGTTTCGATCCGCGTGACGGCAAAGCGCGCACGGCGTTTTCCGCACTGACCAAGATCGAAGGTGTGGAGACCATAGCCGTGGTTTCGGCCATGTCGGATGCCGAAGAGATCTCCGAAACCGTTTCCGCGCTGAAGACGGCGGGTGCCCATCGGCTGATCATCACTTGCGCCGATCTTGCGCGCCGCATGGGGGCTTTGCTGTCTGCGGCCACGCGTGGATTGCCTCTTGCACACGTCACACGCTCGCCTTTCGTGGCAGGCGGACTTGAGACGCTGACGCCGCTTTCGCTGGCGCGACTGCTGTTACAATCGAACAATCCGGATCGCGGGAGCACGCTATGAGTTCGCTGCAATCCGACTATGGCTTCGCGCGGCTCACCGCGGTCGGTTCGGGCAAGGGCGGCACGGGCAAGACCTTCGTCACCGTAACGCTGGCGCACGCATTGGCGCATCTGGGCGAGAAGGTTTTGCTGTGCGACGCCGATCTGGGGCTTTCCAACACGGCGCTGCATCTGGGCCTCGACAGCGGCGGCGATATCGCCGGTGTGCTGGCGGGCAAGACGCCGGTCGACAAGGCCGTGGTGCCGGCCTTCGGCGGCGTGAAGCAACGCGGCGGCTTCGACTTGCTCGGAGCACCGGCCGGTTCGGGAGCACTTGCCAATGCGGGCGAGATGGGCGCGAGCCAGCTGCTCACCACCTTGCGGTTCTCGGCGCATTACGACCGCGTGCTGCTCGACCTTGGTGCGGGCGTCGATGCGATGGTGATGCGGTTCGCCTCGGGCGCGGACGAGAACATTCTGGTGATGACGCCGGACCCGGCGGCGCTGACCGATGCGTATGCGTTTGCAAAACTGCTGGCGCATCGCGCGGCGGGGCGCAAACCTTCGATCCTTGTGAACATGGCGGCGGGCGAAAATGAAGCGCGGCGCACGGCGGATGCGCTGATCGGCGTGTCGCAGAACTTCCTGAAGCTAGAGCCGGAATATCTGGGCTCGATTCCGCGCGATGCCCATGTGCTGACGGCGGTGCGGCGGCAGATGTCGTTGCTTACACTCTATCCGCAAAGCCCGGCGGCACGCGCTATTGAAAACGTCGCGCGCAAGATATCTGGGCGCGGCGATACGAAATCCATTTCGGCGAAATCGGCATAAAAAGAACCCCGCGTCCTTGAGAGACACGGGGTTGAGGGGGGAAGGTTGTCCGCCCGCAGGCGGCGCATTCGTTTTCGATCCCCAGGATCGTCTAAAGGTATTAATACCACGCAAAAGGGAGAGCCCCCAAGCGTTTTTCGCATTCGTTCGAAGACAAAGCGAAGAGCAAGCGCAATAAAGTTGCTTTATTGGGGGCCGGAAGGCCGCGACTGGCGCAGGCGGTCGGCGAAATAGAACGGCGAATAGTAGATCAGGACCGAGATCACGGCGAGAACGGCAAGCTCGCCGATGTACCAGGGCCAGGGCGCCATCGCATCGAGCAGGGTCGGGCCGGGCGGTTTGGCGCTGAGATAGCCGAAATTGGTTTTGAACACCCAATTCACCGCGAGCGCCGCGACGAGATAGACGAGCGACCACAACAGCACGCGCGGAATCGACGATGGCCACGGGCGGAAGCGCGAACCGAACGTCAGATACAGGACCGCCGCGATGATGCCGGAGTGGAACAGGAAGAACACGTCGAACCGCATGTCGGGGAAGCCATATTGCAGATCGGGCGTGAGCAGCGCCTGCAACGTGCCGCCAAGCGCCCAGAAATAGGCGAGTTCATAAGTGCGCTGGTTCGGCCGGATGAGCGTGACGATGGTGACGATCCCCGCCCAATCGCAGAGCTGCATGGGGAGAATGTTTCCCGGCGTGAACCAGTGGCGCTGGTAGAGCAGCCCGAACCAGACGATCCAGGTGCCAATCAAAAGCGCTGCGAACACGGCACGCACGCGCGCTTCGAACCGGGGGTCCGGCGACATCACCGTGGCGGTGGCGAGCGCAGCAGGCACCAGGAAGGCGAGCGCGATGGCGGAAAGATGCGCGGCCCCGAACAGGACAAATCTGTCGTTCATGCCGTGCCCTGCCCGGCTGGCGAAAACTGGAGCGGGCGAAGGGAATCGAACCCTCGTATGCAGCTTGGGAAGCTGCCGTTCTACCATTGAACTACGCCCGCGCGGACCTTTCGATAACACGCGCCGGACAGCGGCGGAACAGGCTTTGAAAGGCGCGGGCGCTGCCCCAGATATGCCTCCGCCACCCTACGCCGTTGGGCTTCGGGTGGCAGGCCCACGAAGTCCGCAGAGATAGGATGGCGGAGGTCGGAGCGTCAGCAGCGGGGCACATTTTCGTAACAATCGACACCCGCACATTGGCTCGTCCCGCGGGACCTGTCCCTCGCCCCTAGCGCCCTGGCGGCAATGCACCCCGGACCCGTTGGGTGCGGTCGCAAAGAGGCCTGGGCAGAAACTGGCGGGAGACGCGTGGCGCACATGAGGTGACGCCCCTATCCCTGTTTTGTCTCATGTCGCGTTGCAGGGGATTCCTGGCCGTCGCCGGTGCCGCTGCTTGGATAGGGTGTAAGTCCTTCTAAAAATACTAAAAAAGAAGATATTCTATATCATTCCTAATTTCAAGAGGAAATATAGGAAAAAAATATTCACACGCTTTTTCAAAGGCTTGCGATGGTTTGGGCTCCGCAGGAGATCGAAAAAGCAGGAGGCCAGAAAAAAGGCGGCGGATTGCTCCGCCGCCTGAGGGAGAGTCCGCTTTGGTTTAAACCTATCCGCCCAGCCCGAAGCTGATCGTGGCGAAGGGGCCGTAGTTCCCGATCTTTTCGGATATGCGCGCATCGTTGCCGCCATCCATCGCATTGAAGAAGAAGTCCGCGCGATAACCGGCGCTGATTTTGAAGTTCTGGATGCGATAGGTCACGCCGGCCATCGCGCCGACATTGGGGGAGACCACGTTTCGGCTGCGCGTGTGATGGGTCGGGAAGGTCACCTGGCTGACGTGCTGGCCTCTTGCGCCATAGTTCAAAGTTTCGGGATGATAGTTCGACCTCGTTTCGTGGGAGACCTTCGCCGATTGCCGTCCAAAGAGCACGGCGACATTCGCGCCGTAATCAAAGGTCAGTTCTCCGTCTTCGCGATTGCCCACGAAAGGAGATGAGCCGCTCCATGAAAGCGATGGGCCAATGCCCCGGAAATTTCGCTGCGACTGAAGCGTTGCGTAGTGGTTGTGGTAGCCCTCCCCGCCCCAGAATTTCATGCCCTCAAGCTTGGGGAATATGGGGAGCCAGAAGGTGGGAGCATATTTGTAGTGGACATGCCAATCGGGATCGGAGGCCAGCGCAATGTTCGATTTGTTGTTGAACTGGGCGAAGCGTACACCGAGATCGATTTGCGACGAACCGCCGAACAGTCCGAGCCCCACGTCTTTGCCCACCTGAAAATCGACGATCACATGGCTCTCTCGCGCCTCCATCTGGGTGCTGGCAAATTTGTGAGCCAGGGGACCGTGATAAAGGAACGGGATTACGATGCTGCTTTGCGGCCCGCTGACGAGCGTGCCGTAGACGGGCTTGGGGAAGGTTTGCTGGTTCTTGTCCACCTTCCTGACGGACCGGCCATAGCGGACTCCCGCCGATAACACCCAATCCGATCCTGACGGACGAAAAGACAGCTTTCCGGTTTCGTCGACGCTTTGATGCGGAAGTTCTTCGTAATCGGTGGAAGGCGCAAACATGGCAGGTCTTTGTTGCGGAAACACAGGCGAAAACGTTTCCTGACCCACATCGAGCCTGGTCAATTGACCGCCCAGCTCGATCCATAACTGCGGCTCATCGCTTTTCGCGGCCGCACCGCCTGTGTATCCCAGCAAGGCAATTGCAGATGCGGTCGCCAGGAACTGCCACCGCGATGGCATCTTCTTGTTTTGAATCAATTCGCTCATCGTTTCCCCCTCACCAGTTCTTCGTTACGCGAATGCCGATCAGTTTCGGATCGGTCAGGAACACGTTGGTGGTTAAGCCGCTGTCGTCGCTGTTCAGGAAGGTGCCGGTGATGGCTGTCGTGTTGAAGATGTTCTTGTCGTAGAGCATCACCTGCCAACCCGCCTGGCTCGTCAGGATCACCGTCAGGTTGACATTGGTGTAGCCGCGCAGGCGGTCATACGGATTGTCGTTGAAGATGCGCGCCCAGGAATAATCCTGCCAGTAATAATCGGCACGCAGCGTTCCGGCCCAATCGGACGATAGCGGGATCGTGTATTGCGCACCCGCGGACACCGTGAACGGCGGCGCATTCGGCAATTCGTTGCCGCTCAGATCCTTGTCGAATCCTTCGCCGTTGTTCGGTGCGGAGGCGGGATCGAAGCCCGGATAATCCGGGTAAGCGGGATTCTGGGCCGGAGTATAGGCCTTGCCCGTTATGGGATCTGTTTGCGCGCCATATGTTCTGCCGCAAATGAGCATGACGTTGCTGCTCGCGGTTTCGCCCGGAGCCTGCGAGCCGCCATATTCCAGGCTCGCCGCCACAACATATTTGGGAAGAATGCAGTTGGAGGTTTGCGTCACGAACGGCTTGACGACGATCCAGTCGGGATGGTTTGCGGCGTCGGTACGATCCATGAGGTCGACGGATTTCGACCCCTTTGCAAGCGCGGTATCTTCCCAGCCGCCCGCGAAATTGAGCCGCAAACCAGGCGCGGGTTCCCAGCTCGATTCGATTTCCGCGCCCTTCACATGGGCATCGAAATTGTCGTTGATCGAGGTGCGGTCGACGATGCGGGAAATCTGGTAGTTCTCGTAATTGTAGTAGAAGGCCGACATATTGAGAGTCAGCGCACCATCAAGCAGCGTGTTCTTCGTGCCGAGTTCGAACGCATCGACGAATTCCGGCTTGAATGCGAGCGGGTGGATCGGATTGCTTCTTTCACCGTTGCCGACGATATCGTTGTAGGTGAGCAGGACTGCACCGGGCGGATTGGCGCCGCCGGCCTTGTAGCCGTGGGCATACGATCCGTAGACCAATGTCTGATCGGTGAAATCCAGTTTCGGCGTCCAGTTCACCGCCGCGCGCCCCGTGAACTGATCCCATTGCTGGTTCAGAACGCCGGTGACGGCATAGCCGTATCCGGGAATGAGCAATTCACTCGGTATATCGGTGAAATGCTTCTGGTCTTCGGTGAAACGCAAGCCGCCGATCAGCTTCACGTCATCGAGGACGTTGTAATAGACCTCGCCGAACGCCGCATAGGAATTGAGCGTGTAGGGATTCTGGTTGAGAAAGTAATTGTGTCCCTTGTTATTCAGGTGCTCAAGGTCGTTGGGATCGATGTATTGGCAGGGCAATTCGCCTTCCACACCGATTTGCAGCTTGCCGAATGGATTGGATTGTCCCAGCCCGCCGACGAGACAGTTCGTATTGTCGGAAACGCCGGGAACCCAGGGCAAGGTCTGCTGGGCAGAGCCGCCGCGATTCCACGTGTAGCTCGCCAAGGTGAGCGAATTGATGAAGACGTAGTAGTTTTCTTCCGTTTCATAGTGGAGGTAATTGCCGCCGACGCTGAAGTTCAGCGGGCCGCTGTAATGCGATGCGAGCCGAAATTCCTGGCTCAACTGCCAGGCATGCTCGGTCGACAAATCCTGCGCCACGAGCCGGTCGCTGCAGCCAAGCTGCGGATCGCAGAATGTTCCGACACCCATACAGACGGCTTCGCTGCCTCCAAAGCGTCCTCCTACGCCTGCGCCGGTACACGGCTGATAGTAAGCCGTGCAACTGCCATATATCTGCGTGCAGATTCCATTGTTGGGGTCCAGCGGGGACGTGCTGCCGAGGAAGCCATCGGCCTCAAAGGCGCCAGAGCGCGTGTTGAACCTGTTGTAGTCTTCCGTCGACCAGAGAAAATCGTTGTTGAAGCCGGTTTGCGACGTGAACGTCAGTTCGGGAGACAGCGTGTAATCCGCATTCAGTTCGACCGTGTCGTTCTTGGCCTTATAGATGGGATTGAGCGTGGTTTCGATCACACGCAAATTGGTCGACTGGGCAGTGCCGGCATAGGGATCGAAGTGGATGGACGCATTGACCGGAACGCCAATGCCCGACAGCGGCGAGTAATACGGAAGCGACACGCCATTTGGAACTTGAAACGCTTCCGGCGAATAAAGCGACGTCGGAAGACAGCCCTGACTCAGATAGTGATCGGGTTGATAAGCGGCGATACCATAAAACCCGTTGTCGACGACCCGTCCATTTATTTCGTGCGGAATCGGCGCGGTCTTGCACAGCTGCTTGGCGGTGCGCATGCGGTCGTCGTCTTCGGAGAAATGCTCCCACATCACATTGATCTGCAGCCGCTCCACGGGCTTCAAACCCAGCGAGACGCGGCCCGACCAGAGATCGCGACCATCGATGCGTTGCTGCGTGAGATCGTTGAACGAATAGCCCTGACGCTTCGTCCATTCGCCGGCGATGCGCAGGTCGACGCGATCGTCGACGATGGGAAGGTTGATCATGCCTTCGAAGCGCTTCTGGTGATAGGAGCCAATTTCGCCGCTCGCCATCGCTTCAAACTGATCGGACGGCCTGGCAGTGGTGAGATTCACCACGCCCGCCGTCGCGTTGCGGCCGTAAAGCGTGCCTTGCGGTCCGCGCAAGACTTCGGCTTGCGCGAGATCGTAGAATTCCTGTTCGAAGAAATGATTGCGCAGGAACGGAATGTCGTTCAACGCAACCGCGACGGCCGGATCGGTGGTGACCGAGATGGCTTGCGTGCCGATGCCGCGAATCTGGATGTTGTAGCCGGTGAAGTTTGTTTTCGAGAATGTCAGGTTCGGCACCTGCTTGACGAGATCTGGGCCGCCGGCGGTTTGTGTGGCGGTGAGCTGTTCCTGCGACAGGGCCGTGATCGAGATCGGAATCGATTGCACGTCCGCGCCGCCGAGTTTCGACGACGTGACCGTCACCGTCTCTACCGCCGCGCGCGCGGATGGCGCGGCTTGCGCGAGTTGCATTGCCGGGATGTCGGCAGCGGAGCGGCGATCCGGTGCCACCGTGATCGTGCCGTCGGCGTGACGGCGGGTGACGAACCCAGTGCCGACGAGGATGCGGCTCAACGCTTCGTCGGAGGAGAGGTTGCCGGTGGCGCCGTTGGTGTGAATGCCGCGTATGGCGTTATCCGAAACCGTGAGCGAGACGCCGGTTTGCGTCATGTAGCGGTTGAGCGCGGTTTCGAGATCGCCGCCGGGGATGCTGAAATCCTGTGCCGCGGCGGTTGCCGCGAAGGCGGCGGCGCTGGCCGCGCCAAGAAAGATCGTCCGTAGTTGGATGTGCCGCTTCATATTTCCCCCTGCTCGATGTGGCGGTTCTCAGTGCGAAATGACGATGTCGTTTCCGCGCGTTTCGACCTTGAGGCCGAAGACATCGCGGGCGGTGTTGGTGAAGGCCGATACGCTGGTGGCCGGGATCGCGCCGTTCATCGTGAGGCGTGCGACGGAGGCATCCGCGATCACGATTTTCTGGCGGTTGTAACGATTCAGCTCGTGCGCCACTTCGGAGAGCGGCGTGTGCAGGAAAGTGAGCATCCCGCGCCGCCAGGAAAGCTCATCGGACAGCACGCGTTCGCTTTTCCGGGTCACGATGAGCGCGGGACCGCGTTTGACGAGAACGTCGCCGGGCGTGAGCACCGCGAGCTTCTTGCCGCTCGCGGATTCGAATTGGGCGCGGCCTTCCACGAGCTTGACTTCGAGGCGGCCTTCATCGCGATGCACGGAGAATTGCGTGCCGAGATCGACGATGCGCTGCCTGCCCACCTGCACGATCAGCGGGCGTTGCGCATCGTGCACGATGTCGAAATAGGCCTCGCCTTTCTCCAGCGCGACGAAGCGGCGGTTGCCGCGGAATTCGGTGCGCAGGACCGTGTCGGTGTTGAGTTCGATGCGCGAGCCGTCGGAAAGACGGATCGTTTCGCTGCCGCCGATGGCGGTGGCATAGGTGTGGGCGACGGGTTTGGGTTTGAGATAATCGCTTGCCGCATAACCCGCGACGCCCAGCACGAGTGCTGCGGCGGCCATGCGGAAGAGCATCGGCGGCGTGCGGCGGCTGGACGAAGTTGGCGCGGGCCTTTGCGGCGTGGGATTTCCGCGCAGGGCGCTGAGGCGGTCGGCGCGCGTCCAGGCGGCATCGACGCGCAAGTAAGCGACCATGTGGGCGGAGGATTGCGCGAGCCAGGCGTCGAGCGCGGCTTGATCTTCGGCGCTCCAGTCTTCGCGATCCTTGCGGTCGCGCCAGTCGGCTGCGAGCGCTTTCACGTCGTGAGCATTTGCGGTTTCGCTCATGGCTTGCCCCAGAGAAGTTCGGCCACCGCATACATGCCGTCTGTCAGATGGCGGTTGACGGTTTGCTCGGCGATGCCCATGCGGCTTGCGATTTCGCGGCGCGACAGGCCTTCGATCTTGCGATAGATCACAGCCTCGCGCGCGCGCGGCGGAAGCTGATCGAGCGCTTCCTGCAGGCGCACCAGTTCCTCGCGCGCCATCACGTTGCGTTCGGGGCCGGGTTCTTCGTCGAAGACGTTCAACAGGTCGACATCGGCGACCGATTGGATCGCCACCACATGCTCGCGCCGCGAGCGGTTGATCAGCAGGTTGCGCGCCACCGTGAACACGAAGGGACGCACGGGATGCGGCATCTCCTTCTGGGCGGCTTCGTAGACGCGCATGTAGACGTCCTGCAGCAAGTCCTCGACATCCTTCTTGTTGCGCCAGCGCCGGCTGAGGAAACGGATCAGCCCGGCTTCCAGCGGAAGCACTTCGCGGACAAACCAGGCGTTCACGTCGGACGCGGTCATGCCCGCGCCGGATCCATGGGGATCGGCGTTCTCACGATTGCTTTCCGGTGTCTCGGCCATTCCCCGGCCAGCCTTCCGCCCGACAGCGCGCCTTGAGTGTAAGTCCACGCCGCCTAGAACAAACGGGGCGGGCGGGTGAGCCAGTGGAGGAAGAAGATTTTTTTTCGGGAGAGATGGAAATTTAGTTGCGCGGACGCAAGAAAAAGGCGGCGGACTTACGTGTCCGCCGCCTCAGTCGGGTAACTGGTGCTCGGCTCTTATCCGCCCAGGCCGAGGCTGACATTCAGGTATGGACCATAGAAGCCGCGGTCATACTTCTTCGCGGTATCCTGGCCGCCGTCCATCGCGCCGAAGAACTCATCCACGCGATAGCCGAAATTGATCTTGGTATTGCTGTAGTGGAGGGACGCGCCCAAATATCCCCCAAGATTTGGGACGACCACACTGTTTGCGCGGGGAATGTTTGTCGGAGTGTTGTAAACATAAGTGCAGACGACGCCACCGTGTCCGTTGAAGCCGGGGCACTTCTTGTACAGTCGCGAGCGGCTTATGTTGACCTTTTGCCGGCCAAACAAGACTGCCGCGTTTACGCCCCAATCGATGGAAATTTCACCACCGTCTTCGCTGCCCAATAGCGGCTGGCTAGCATCCCAGGTGATTTCTGGCCCGATGCCGTGAAAGCTGCGTTGCTCGCTGGTTTTCGCATCATAGACATTGCCATATTTGAGTGTCGTTCCTCCGCCAAAGGGAGCAACCGGCGACGGAAAATTGTAATGCGGATCGGAATTGAGCTCTGCGCGAATGCCGCTGGTGAATTGGGCCATACGAACACCCGCTCCCACCGTGCCGGTTCCTTCGTGCCCGAAGAGACCGATTCCCACGTCTTTGCCGAGCGTGAAGTCGATCATCGCATGCGTTTCCGTTGAGCGCGATTGCGAATCCACGAACTCGGGATCGTAGGCAACGAATGGGCAGACGCGAGTGGGGGTGAAATTGGACTGCAGCCACTCGCAGCTCACTGTGGACGGTATGCCGAAGTACTGTGCGATAAAGGAAGGGAAGGCAACCTTATCGACCGTCCTTACAGGCAGGCTCTTGTGCAGAGTGCTTTTGCGGGTGGAGCGCCCATAGCGAACGCCAGCCTTCAGCACCCAGTCGGTATTTTCAGGTTGTATGCTGATGCTGCCCTGCCAGTCGAAGGACGCACCCGGGGCTTTTTCCGCCAATGTCGGGTTCGGCAGAGCGGCCGGCATTGCGGAGGCGAAAGCTGGATTGAACTTTTCCCAGTCGTTCTGAAGCTGGGCGAAGTTGCCGCCGAGGGTTATCCACGCGGTCGGGCGCTTGCCGGCGAGACCGTCAAAAATGTCGAAGTTCGAGTCTCCTCCATCGAAGTGTTTGGTGACGCGAACGCCAAATAGACGCGGATCGGTAAGGAAGATATTTGTCGTCAAGCCTGTGTCGTCACTGTTCAGGAACGTACCGGTGATGGCCGTGACATCAAGAATGTTCTTTACATAGCCCATGATCTGCCATCCCGAAGAGTCGTTCAGGATGAGCGCCAGGTTGAGGGTGGAGTAGCCGTTGATCTTGTCGTTGACGGCGTTGAACACGCGCGACCAGGAATGCGATTGCCAATAATAGTCGCTGTGCAGAGTGGCGGCCCAATCAGGCGAGAGCGGGACAGTGTAATCGGCAGTGAGCGAAACCGTGTAATGCGGAGCGTTGGGCAGCTCTTTACCGCTCAAGTCCTTATAGAACCCCTGGCCGTTGTTCGGCGCGGGACCGTAGTCGATGCCGTTGTATGTGTTCTGTCCCGTGTATGGATGACCGGGCGTTCCCGCCAGCGGATCGAAACCGGGGTAATCCGTGACGATCACGGCACCGCTATTGTCGGTCACGACTGGAGGGTTCGCGTAGCCCAGCCGGGTCACGGGATCTTCGTAAGCATTATAGGCGTCGGAGCATGCCTCCGGCAGCAAGAGCTGATTGATGTTGGGCTTCAACATCATCGCAATGACGTAATTCGGCAGGATGCAGTTCGATGCCTGGGTGGGGAAAGGCTTCACAAGATGCCAGTTCGGATTGCCTGCGGTGCGGTCGAGCAGATCGATCGCCTTGGAGCCGTCCGCAAGCCTGGTATTTTCATACCCCCCCGCGAAGCCAAGCTTGAGGCCCGGCAAGGGTTCCCACGTTGCCTGAACCTCTGCGCCTTTGACGGTGGTGTCGAAATTCAGATTCACCGCCGAGCGATCGACGATGTAGGAAATCTGATAGGCCTTGTAATTGTAGTAAAAGACGTTCGCGTTGAAGGTCAGGCCGCCGTCAAGCGCGGTATTCTTTGTTCCCACTTCGAATGCGTCGTTGAACTCGGGTTTGAATGTTGCGGGATGCGTGGGGTTGCTGATTTCACCCTGATTCAATACCAGCAAAACGGCACCCGGCGGATTGGCTCCGCCCGCCTTATAACCGTGCGCATAGGAGGCGTAGAACATCGACTGGTCGGTGAACGGAAGCTGCGGAGTCCAGTTCGCAACAAAGCGGCCAGTGAACTCTTTCCATTCCTGATCGAGCACGCCGGTTACGGGGTAGCCATACCCTCTCGTCAGCAATTCGCTAGGTATTTCAACGAAATGTTTCTGATCGTCGGTCCAGCGCAGGCCGCCAGTGAGTTTGATGTCTTTTGTGAGGTTATAATATGCCTCCCCGAACATGGCGTATGAATTCAGATTGTACGGGTTCTGGCTCAGGAAGTAATTGTGACCCTGATTATCCAGACTCGTGATCGGATTGGGGTCGATATAGCCCAGGCAATCTTCTGCGCTTGTCGGAATCTGCGGATTTGCAAGTTGATGACCGTAAGGTACGCACTGCTGATTAAAGTCCGCAAACGGTACCCATGGAGTCCGCCGTCCATACAGGCCGTCAACCGCGGCATACATGGTGATCGTGTTGAAGAAGACATAATAATTTTCTTCAGTCTCGTAGTGCAGGTAGTTGCCGCCTACGCTGAAATTGAACGGACCTTCCAGATTTGATGTTAACCTCAATTCCTGACTGAATTGCCAGGAATGTTCTTCCGACAAATCTTCGCCGACAAGGCGGTTGCTGCAGCCCAATTGGGGATCACAGAAATATCCCGTTGGCGTGCCGTTGGATGGCGGAACATAGGGGCCTGCATCGCCATGGCCGGCCGCAATGCATCCCTCGCTACCCGCAAGAAATCCGTCGGCGCAACGATAATTGCCGTCGGGTGCCACCAAGTGGTTCGGATCCGGCGCACCGCCGAGAGTTACGGTTGAAAAAATCCCGGGCTGCGTATTGAACCGATTGTAATCTTCCGTCGACCACAGGAAATCGTGATTGTAGCCCGTTGCCGAATTGACAGTCAGATGGGGCGCGACACGCCATTCCGCATTCAACTCGAGCGTATCGTTCTTGGCACGGTAGGCCGGGTTCAGCGTCGATTCGATATCGCGCAGATCGGTGGATTGCGTGGTACTTGCATAGGGGTCGCGAAGCGCGCCAAATCCATTGATAAGCGGATTGCCAATCGCAAGACCGAACCCTGCGCCGGCGAACCCACCATAGTATGGCAGCGACAACGCGTTGGGGACGCCGAACGCATCGGCGTTGTACATGGATGTGGGTAAGCAACCCTGCCCGAGAAATTCCACACCGAACTGCCCATTGGAACCGCTGGCGGTAGATTGTCCCAGAATCTCGGACGGTCCATTGTCGCGTTTGCAAAGCTGCTTGGAACTGCGAAGCCTGTCGTCATTTTCGGAGAAATGCTCCCAGACGAAATCCGTCGTGATGTTTTCCGTCGGCTTCCAGCGCAAAGAGGCACGGCCTGACCATAGGTCGCGTCCGTCGATGGGCGAGTTTGTCAACGTATTGAAGCTGTAGCCATCGCGCTTCGTCCACTCCCCCGCAAGGCGCAAATCCACCTTGTCACCTACGACAGGCAGATTCAGCATCGCCTCGAAGCGGCGGTTTTTGTAGTTGCCGATATCGGCGCTTGCCATCGCCTCGAACTGATCTGTCGGCTTGGCGGAGGTGACGTTGACCACGCCTGCGGTCGCATTGCGGCCATAGAGCGTGCCTTGCGGACCACGCAGAACTTCAACCTGGCTAACGTCGTAGAATTCCTGTTCGAAAAAATGGTTGCGGATGAAGGGCGTGTCGTTGAATGCGACCGCGACGGCCGGATCGGTGGTGACCGAAATCGCCTGTGTGCCGATGCCGCGGATTTGAATGCTGTAACCGGTGAAATTGGTCTTGGTGAAGGTAAGGTTCGGGACTTCCTTGATGAGGTCCGGGCCACCGGCGACCTGGCGCGAGGTCAGTTCTTCCTGACTGAGGGCCGTGATCGCAATCGGGATGCTCTGGACGTCCGCGCCGCCGAGCTTGGACGACGTGACGGTGACAGTTTCGACGGCGGCGCGCGGCGGGCCGGCTTGCGCAAGCTGCATCGACGGGAGGTTTATGGACGACGATTCCTGTTTGCGCACGATGGCGATAACGCCGGACGCATCTTTGCTGATGCCGAAGCCCGTGCCGTTCAGGATTCGCGAGAGCGCCGCGTCCGGCGAAAGCTGACCGGAAGCGCCCGGAGAGTTGATGCCTTTGACGGCGTCGCTGGGAAACATCAGCGTGACGCCGGATTGCTTCATATAAGCCGAAAGCGCTTTGTTCAGATCGCCGCCGGGAACATTGAAATCCTGTGCGTGGGCGCCGCTTGCAAAAAGCGCCGTGCTGACGCCGCACAAGAGAAATGCCTTGAATGCGTTCACTGTTCCCCCCTCATATTGATCTGTCGCTTTCGGTCAGTGTGAAATCACGATGGTGTCGCCCTGGCGTTCCACGCGCAGGCCGAAGATCTTTTGGGCGACGCGCGCGAAGGCGGGCACGTCGTTCGCGGGCAAGGTGGCGCCGATGGTGATCTGGGCGGCGGCCGGATCGGCGATGACGATCTTTTCGCGGTTGTAGCGATTGAACTCCGCGGCGGCTTCGGCGAGCGTCACGTTGTCGAACACCAGAACGCCGCGTTGCCAGCCCAGTTCGTTCGTCAGCGTGCGTTGCGTCTTGCGGCTGACCGAGACCGTGTTGCCGGTCGCCACCGCAACGTCACCCTGCTTCAGCAATTTGGGCGCGTTGTTGCCCTTGAGCGCATCGAGTTGCACTTCGCCCTCGAGCACGGCCACTTTCATGCGGGCCTCGTCGCGGCGGATGACGAATTTGGTGCCGATGTCGGTGATGCGGCGGTCGCCCACCATCACTTCGAACGGGCGTTGCGCGTCGTGGCGGACCTTGAAGAACGCTTCGCCCTTGTCGAGCCAGATGGTGCGGCGCGCGCGGCTGATATCCACGCGGACGGCCGTGTCGGTGTTGAGTTCGATTTGCGAGCCGTCGGCGAGCGCCAGCGTTTCGCGGCCGCCGATGGTGGTGGAATAGGATTGGACGGTCGATTTTTCCTTGAAATACGGAGCGGCGGCGAAACCGACGGCGGTGACCACAATGGCAGCCGCCGCCATGCGGATGGTGATCGGCCAGAACTGCGCGAGATTGGCGAAACGGCGGCTGCGGCCGGACGGTTTGAGCGCGGTCAGACGGTCGGCACGTTTCCATGCGGCGTCGACACGCAGGAACGCAATCTTGTGCGCGGGCGATTGGGCAAGCCAAGCGTCCAGAGCGGATTGATCGTCTTTCGTCCAGCCGTCGCGTTCGCGCCGGTCGTGCCATTCGGCGGCGGCGAGACGGATGGTATGTGCGGAGGCCTCGCTCATTTCGTCCAGTCCTCGCCATAAAGAAGGTCGGCGAGCGCGTGGCGGCCCTCGGTGAGGTGGCGGTGCACCGTGTCTTCGCTGATGCCCATGCGTTGGGCGATTTCCTTGCGCGACAGGCCTTCGATCTTCTTCAGCACCACGGCCTGGCGGCAGCGCGGCGGCAGATTGTCGAGCGCGGACTGCAGGCGGCGCAGTTCTTCGCGCGCCATGGCATTGCAGTCGGGGCCGGGCTCGTCGGCGGCGATATTCAGCGCGTCGAGATCGCCCAGGCTTTCGATGGGCACGATCTGCTCGCGGCGCACGCGGTTGATGATGAGGTTGCGCGCAACCGCGAACACGAAAGGACGGACCGGGTCCGGTATCTCCTTCTGCGCCGCTTCGTAGACCCGCACGTAAACCTCCTGACAGAGATCGTCGACGTCGGAGCGGTTGCGCCAGCTCCGGCGGAGGAATTGCGTCAGCGCGGATTCCAGCGGCAGCACTTCGCGCACGAACCAGCTGTCGAGATCGGACGCGTTCATACGCTCGCCTTCGGGGCGAGACCCGATGCCGTCACGATCCCTGTCCGTTGGACTGGTCATGCCCCCGCGCTTCAGTTCTGGAAGCCAGAGCTTACGCCCTCGCTAAGTAGAACAAGCGGGTAGCTGCGATGGGCCAAGGAAATTTGCTGAAATTTTCTTGCGAAAATTATTCGCGCGTCAGCGCGGGCGGCTCCAGCGCAATCCGGGCGGGGGCGTGAGCGGGCCGGCGTCGGAGGGCGGCTTCGCCAGAACATGCATGTGATTGAGCGGGCCATGACCATGGCCGAAGCCGGGCGCAGTGCGGATGGCTTCCTGCACGTAAGAGCGCGCACGGCGGATGGCGTCGATCAGCGGCATGCCTTGCGCGAGGCCGACCGCGATGGCGGTGGCGAGCGTGCAGCCGGTGCCGTGCGTGGAAGTGGTGTCGAGGCGCGGCGCGGTGAGGCGTTGGGCGCTGGCTTTGCTCACCAGAACGTCCGTCACGGTTTCGCCTGCGAGATGGCCACCCTTTACGAGAACCGACTGCGCGCCGGTGGCCAGCAGCGATTGTCCGGCCTGGGCGCAATCGGCGACGGTTTCGATGGGAAGGCCGGTGAGGCGCGCGGCTTCGGGAACGTTGGGTGTAATGAGCGTGGCCATCGGGAACAGGCTCACCATCAAGGTGTTCGCCGCTTCGTCTTCAAGCAGCGCCGCGCCGCCCTTGGCTTCCATCACCGGATCGACGACCAGGGGAATGTTGCGGGCGTGCGTGATAAGCGTTTGCGCCACTGCTTCGACCACTTCGGAAGAACCCAGCATGCCGATCTTGATGGCATCGGCGCCGATATCTTCGAGCGCGCTCACGATCTGCGCGCGCACGATGTTGACGGGGATGGGATGGATGGCGTGGACGCCTTGCGTGTTCTGCACGGTGACCGAGGTGATCGCGGTCATCGCATAGGCGCCTAGTGCGGTGGCCGTCTTGATGTCGGCCTGGATTCCGGCGCCGCCGCTGGAATCCGAGCCCGCAATGACGAGAAGCCGCGCCGGCTTCGTCAACGGGCCGCTTCCTCGATGGCCATGGCCACGTCGCGCACGACCTGCTGCACGAGCGCGATATCGTCGCTTTCGGCCATGATGCGGATGACGGGCTCGGTGCCGGATTTGCGCACGAGCAGACGGCCCGCGCCGTTGAGGCGGGCTTCGGCCTGCTGGATGCAATCGGTGACGCGCTTGTCGGAAAGCGGCTGGCCGTTCTTGAAGCGCACATTGTGGAGCACTTGCGGCAACGGTTCGTAGAGGTGCGCCGCCTCGCTGGCGCTTTTGTTTTCGTCCGCGATCACGGCCAATACCTGCAGTGCCGCAACGAGGCCGTCGCCCGTGGTCGAGAAATCGCTGAGGATGATGTGGCCGGATTGTTCGCCGCCCACGTTGAAGCCGCCTTCGTGCATCATGCCCAGCACATAGCGATCGCCCACGGCGGCGCGCGCGAGGGTGAGGTCGAGACTTTTCAGGTAGCGTTCCAGACCGGCGTTCGACATCACGGTGCCGACGACGCCGCCGCCCTTGAGTTCGCCGCTGCGCTTCCAGGAGCGAGCGATGAGGGCGAGGATCTGGTCGCCGTCGATGATCTGGCCGTTTTCATCGGCCATCACCACGCGGTCGGCATCGCCATCGAGCGCGATGCCGAAATCGGCGCGCATCTCGCGGACCTTGCGCGCCATCGCTTCGGGCGCGGTGGAGCCGCATTCGGAATTGATGTTGAAACCGTCGGGATTGACGCCGATCTGCACGATGTCCGCGCCCAACTCCCACAGCACGGCGGGCGCCACGCGATAGGCGGCCCCGTTGGCGCAGTCGATCACGATGCGCAGGCCATCGAGTCGCATGTTCTTGGGGAAGGTGCGCTTGGCGAATTCGATGTAACGGGCCTGCGCGTCGTCGATGCGCTTGGCGCGGCCGATCTCGCGCGGATCGGCGAGGCCTTCTTCCAGGCCGTTCGCCATCAGGGCTTCGATTTCGTGTTCGCGTTCGTCGGAGAGTTTCTGGCCGTCGGGGCCGAAGAACTTGATGCCGTTGTCTTCGAACGGATTGTGCGAGGCCGAGATCATCACGCCGAGGTCGGCGCGCAGCGAGCGCGTGAGCATCGCGACGGCGGGCGTGGGCAGCGGGCCGAATTGGAAGACGTCCATGCCGACCGAGGTGAAGCCCGCGACGAGCGCGGATTCGACCATGTAGCCCGACAGGCGCGTGTCCTTGCCGATCACGACGCGGTGACGATGGTCGCCCTTGGTGAAGATGCGGCCCGCGGCCATGCCCGCCTTCATCGCGAGTTCGGGCGAAAGCGCGGAGGAATTGGCCCGGCCCCGAATACCGTCGGTCCCGAAAAACTTGCGGGTCATACTGGAACACTCCCACGGGGACGAAGGTCCGCCCCCGACACTATATCAAGTCTTGTACCAGAAGCTTACAGGGCGAAGGATAAAGGATTGCAACATTCTTACAGCCTCAGGCCCCGGAATGCCTAGCGTTCAAAGCGTTCCAAATCCTTAACACGTCGCGGGCGGCGGCGGGATCGTGGGTGCGGATGTGGTCGGCGCCCTGAAGCGCGGCGAAGAGTTCGGCGGCGAGACTTGCGGGGCCACTGTCCCTGGCGTCCCGGCCGGCGATCTTCCGCAAAAAGGATTTGCGCGACACCGAGACCAGCACCGGCAGTCCGAACGCGCGTTTCAGTTGCGGCAGGGCGCGGAGCATCGCGAGGGACGTTTCGGGATTGGAACCCAGGAAAAATCCCATTCCGGGATCGAGGATGAGACGGGTGCGCGCGATGCCCGCCTGCAGGAGCTGGGCGATGCGCCGTTCGAAGAAGGCGATGCAACGGAGGACGATTTCCTCGGGTGGAACATTCACATGCGTGGCCCTGCCCCGTTCCTGTACGGAATGCATGACGATGAGTTTCGCGTTCGACGCTGCGAGCGCGGGATAGATTTCGGGATCGGGAAACCCCTGGATGTCGTTGAGATAGGCGACGTTCCGTTCGAGGGCCCAGCGCTGCACGATTGGCGAGAACGTGTCGACGGAAACCGGAATGCCGTCTTTCATCAGTTGCGGCACGACGGATTCAAGCCGCGCGATTTCGATTTCCGGCGCGACGGCGGCGGCTTCGGGATTGGACGACGCCGCGCCGATGTCGAGCGCATCGGCGCCACCGGCCATCATCGCCCGTGCGTGCGCAAGTGCTGCTTCGGGCGCGAGAAAGCGTCCGCCGTCGGAGAACGAGTCCTCCGTGATATTGAGGATGCCGAAGAGGTGGGGACTCACCTGCCCGGCTGCGGTTCCGGGGCGATCGGGCCGATGGGGCGGGGGCGGCCGGCTTGGGGGACGCTGGGGCCGGGGCCGCGTTGGGGCTCCGGTTCCTCATACGGCTTGCGCACCGGCTGGATGCCCTTGATGAGCGCGATGATCTCGTCGCCCGTCAGCGTTTCGTATTCGAGCAGGCCCTTGGCGACCGTGTGCAGATCGTCGAGATGTTCCGTGAGGATCGTCTTCGCGCGATTGTAGGTCTCGTCGACGATGCGGCGGATTTCGGAGTCGATCTTCTGCGCGGTGGCTTCCGAGACGTTCTGCGTGCGCGAGACGGAATGGCCGAGGAAGACTTCTTCCTGATTCTCGGCGTACGCAATCGGACCCAGATCGTCACTCATGCCGTAGCGGGTGACCATGGCGCGCGCCATACGGGTCGCCATCTCGATGTCGCTCATCGCGCCGGTGGTGACCTTCTCGTGGCCGAAGATCAGTTCTTCGGCGAGACGGCCGCCGAAGGCGACGCAGAGATCGGCCAGCATCTTCTGGCGCGTCAGCGAAAGCTGATCGCGTTCGGGCAGACGCATCACCATGCCGAGTGCACGGCCGCGCGGAATGATCGTGGCCTTGTGGATGGGATCGGAGCCGATGACGTGCAGGGCAACGAGCGCGTGGCCGCCTTCGTGATAGGCGGTGAGCTTCTTCTCTTCTTCGCTCATCGCCATGGAGCGGCGTTCCGCGCCCATCATCACCTTGTCCTTGGCGTCTTCGAGTTCGCTCATCGTCACGACGCGCTTGCCGCGGCGGGCCGCCAGCAAGGCTGCTTCGTTGACGAGGTTGGCGAGATCGGCGCCGGAGAAGCCGGGCGTACCGCGCGCAATGGTGCGCGGATCGACGTCGGGCGCGAGCGGCACTTTGCGCATGTGGACGCGCAGGATCTTTTCGCGGCCCGCGAGATCGGGGTTCGGCACGACGACGTGACGGTCGAAACGGCCCGGACGCAACAATGCGGGATCGAGCACGTCGGGGCGGTTGGTGGCGGCGATCAGGATGACGCCTTCATTCGCCTCGAAGCCGTCCATCTCGACGAGCAACTGGTTCAGCGTCTGCTCGCGTTCGTCGTTGCCGCCGCCGAGACCGGCGCCGCGATGGCGGCCGACCGCGTCGATTTCGTCGATGAAGACGATGCAGGGCGCGTTCTTCTTGGCCTGTTCGAACATGTCGCGCACACGGCTCGCGCCGACGCCGACGAACATTTCCACGAAGTCGGAGCCCGAGATCGTGAAGAACGGCACGTTGGCTTCGCCAGCGATGGAGCGGGCCAGAAGCGTTTTACCCGTGCCCGGAGGGCCTACGAGCAGTACGCCCTTCGGAATGCGTCCACCGAGGCGCTGGAATTTCTGCGGGTCGCGGAGGAATTCCACGATCTCCTTCAATTCTTCCTTGGCTTCATCGACGCCGGCGACGTCTTCAAAGGTCACGCGGCCGGTGCGTTCGGTGAGAAGCTTGGCGCGCGATTTGCCGAAGCCCATCGCCTTGCCGCCGCCCGCCTGCATCTGGCGCATGAAGAAGATCCAGCCGCCGATCAGGATGATCATCGGAAGGGACTGGATGAGGATACCGACGAGAGAGATGCCGTTGTCTTCCGGCTTGAACGAATAGTTCACGTGCCGGGCATTCATCTTCTCGATAAGATTGGTGTCGCTGGGACCGTAGGTGACGAAGGCTTGGCCGTTCGACAGATGGCCGTTGAACGTGCCGTTCTGGATGGTCACGTCTTTCACGGCGCCGGTATCGACCTGGCGGTAGAATTCGGAGAAGGTCATCGGCGCATTCGCCGGATGACTTGTCGATCCCTGGAACAGGTTGAACAACGCCACCAGAAGCAGGGCGATCAAGATCCACAGGGCGAGATTACGAAGATTGTTCACTGTCATCCTTTCGGGGGACTACCCCAGCCGGAACCCGGCCCGCCTACTTTAGAGCGTCTCTAGTAAATAGGAATGCTACTGCGCCGTTGCCAGACGCGAAAATGTTAAGAAATTTAATCACACCCGGCAAACGCGGCTGAAGAATGACGTTAAGCGAATTGGTTGACCGGGAACGCCCGTTAACGCGGCGGAAAGTCCCTACGCTCACGAGGGTTTGACTTGGGGTTTGCCCCGGCCGGGCTCTTTTTCCAGCAGAAGCGTGCCGGAACCGAAGATGGCGAGCCGTTTGGGCGCGACACCCAAACGGCAACCGTGCAGCGTCCGGGCCGCGAAACGGCCGGTTGAGAGGGAATCGAACAGGGATTCCAGTTGCTCGAAACGCGGGCGATAGGGCTGGCCGCCCGCCTTTTTGAGGAGCGCGGCCAAGGCGCGCAACCCCAGTTCCCTTGGCGCCGCGGCGAGCGCCGCCCCGTCGATCAGGATTCGGGCGCCGTCCCGCCGGGTGGCGGTATCGAGCAACAGGGCCGTGTCGCGCTCCAGCACCTCGCGCGCGCGGGCCAGATGGCGGGCGGCGGCGGCGATGCGGGCGGTGGCAAGGCCCGCTTCCTCCAGTTCCCGGCGAATCGCCCGGAACCGGACGCGGGCGAAGCGCGGATCGGCGTTCATCGGGTCTTCGTGCCAGGCGATGGCGCGCGCTTTCAGGAAGCGGCGGAGTTCCTCGCGCGTCATGTCGAGCAGCGGGCGCACGAGCGAGAGGCCGGAAAAATTTTCGAGCGGGAACGGCGCGACGGCGCGCATGGCGCAGAGACCATCCAAGCCGCTGCCGCGTGCAAGGCGCAAAAGAAAAGTTTCGGCCTGATCGTCTTGGCTGTGCGCGACATAGAGATGGGAAATTCCGTTGGCGCGGCACCATTCGCCCATCAGCCGATAGCGCGCTTCGCGCGCGGCGGCCTCGATGCCGGATTTGGGTTTGCCCGACTTCCACGACAGGATTTCGCAGGCGAGGCCGAGCTTCTTCGCCTGGGCTTTCACATCGCTCGCGCGCGTCTTCGATCCCGCGGTGAGGCCGTGATCGACGGTAAGGATTTTGGGGCTTGCGAGTTTTCGCGCGCGCGCCCAATCGGCGAGAAGGTGCATCAGCGCGACGGAATCGCCGCCGCCGGAAACGGCAACCGCGCCGGGCCACAGATTGCCCAGCCCAGCCATGGACGTTGCGAAACGAGCGGCGAGTGCCGCCTCAGCGGCAGGAGGCCGCTTTGCGATCGCTCTTCGCCGTGGCGAGGATCGTGTCGGAGGCTTGCGGGTATTTGGCTTTGATCGCGCCAAGGGTGGTGCAACCTTCCTGCTTCTGTCCCATCGCGATCAGCGACTGGCCGAGCTTGAGCATCGAGTCCGGGGCGCGGCTGCTTTGCGGATATTTCTTGATCTGCTCGGCGAAGGCGCGCGCGGCACCTGTATAATCCTTCTGCACATAGGCTATGTCGCCCACCCAATAGACGGCCTGCGGCGTCAGCATGTCGTCGGGATGGTTGTCGGCGAAGCTGCGGAAGGCGCCGCGTGCTTCGTCATAGCGGGCGCGCGCGAGCAATTGCATCGCCGAATTGTATTCGCTGTTGCTGTCGACGCTGCCGAGTTCGCGCGGCGCTTCGGTGGCGGTTCGCGTGTAGCGGCTTTGCGGCGCGTTCACATCGTTTGCGCTCAACGTGCCGAGCGAACCGGGCGGCGGGGCAAGTTGTTGCGTGGTGTCGCCGGCAGAACCAAAACGCTGGGCAGGCGGCGGCGCGCTGATATTGCTGCCCTGCTGGCCGGCGGCGCCGCAATTCAATCCGCCGTCGCCCTGATCGGTGGCGCCAAGCTGCTGCGCGGACATGGTGCAGAGACGATAGTCGAAATCCTTGTGCGCGCGGTCGAGCGCGGTGTGCAATTCGTCCACCTGGTGACTCAATTGCTCGTTCTGGCCGGTGAGACGGCGCACGGTGTTTTCGAGATCCTGCACGCGCTGGTTCAGGGACTGGATGCCGGAATCCTGTGCGTTCTCGCGCTGGCGCGCGGCTTCGGCGGCGGCTTTCTCTTCGTCGGATTCGCCGAAGATGCCCGCAACCCGGGTGCGGGGATGGCTGTCGTCGCCGAGGTCGCGGCTGAGGCGGCGCGATTCCGCATCGATATCCTCGTCCTTGTCGAAGACGCCGGCGATCGCGTGACCTTGCGGCAGCAACAGGGGCGTCAGCAGGGAAACCGGGACACCGAGCGCGAGGCTCGCGGCAAAGCTCAGGGACTTCAATCGTTCACGCATCTACGCAACCTTCAGACAGGCATGGTTATTCGGCGCAAATACTTAGCCGAAATTGAGGCCCCTCCCAAACAAGGAGCCAAAAGAAAAGGGCGCCCTCCATAAGAAGAGCGCCCTTTTGTCGTCTACAGCGTCATCTTACGACGCGGCAGCGCCACCGGCGATGGTGGACACGCCACGGCGGTTCTGCGCCCAGCAGGATTCGTCGGAAGCCGTGCAGACCGGACGTTCCTTGCCGTAGGACACCGTTTCGAGACGCGAAGAGGAAACGCCCAGGCTCGCCAGGTATTCCTTCACCGCATTGGCGCGGCGCGCGCCGAGCGCGAGGTTGTATTCGCGCGTGCCGCGTTCGTCGCAATGGCCTTCAATGGTGAGGCGGACGGCCGGGAATTTCTGCAGCCAGGTGGCCTGACGCTGCAGCGTGCCCTTGTCTTCGTCCGTCAGCGCATACTGATCGTAGTCGAAGTGGACCGTATCGCCGACATTGACGCGCAGATCTTCCGCGCTGCCGGGAACGATGGTCGACACCGGAGCGGGTGCAGGAGCAGCGGCTTGCGGCGGCGGGGGGGCCTCCGGCGGCGGCGCTTCTTTCTTCGAGGCGCAGCCCGCCACGAGCAGGGCGGATACGACCGCCGCGAATTTGAGACCCGTCGATAATTTTTTCATGGAATTGGAACTCCGTACGGTACTGCCCCGGGTGCGTCAGGGCGGTCCGAAAGGAAGAACAGGTGCGCGCACCACTCGCAGTAACGCTTAAAGGCCGAAAAAGACCCCAAAACAAGGCAAAAACGTCGCCCGATTCTAGAAATTCCGGGTCAGTGGATCAAGGGCGACCACGCGGGATCGGAGGCACCGCCGGGGGTTGAAACTTTCCGCTCGTTGCGACCTGTGACATCCACCGACCAGATGGAGGACCCCCTGCCCCCCCGGGCGGACCGGGTGAACATCAGGACCCGGCCGTTGGGGGCCCAGGTCGGCCCCTCGTCCTCCCAGCCGTCGGTGATGACCCGCTCGCCTGAACCATCTGGCGCCATTACGCAAATCCGGAAGGCGCCCTTGGACTGCTTGGTGAAGGCGATGAGATCGCCGCGCGGGCTCCAGACCGGGGTGCCGTTCTTGCCGCTGCCGAAGCTGATGCGGTGCTGGTTGGAGCCGTCGGCATTCATCACATAGACCTGCTGCGAGCCGCCGCGATCGGACTCAAATGTAATCTGTCGTCCATCGGGCGAATACGACGGTGCGGTATCGATCGACGGATCGGTGGTGAGCCGCGACACCGAGCGCGTGCGCAAATCCATTATATAAATGTCGGAATTGCCGCCCTGTTCGAGCGTCATCACAACTTTGTTGCCGTCGGGCGAGAAACGCGGCGAGAACGTCATGTTCGGGAAATTGCCCAGCATCTGCTGGCGTCCCGTTTCGAGATCGAACAGATACACGCGCGGCTTGCCCGCGATGTACGACATATAGGCGATCATCTGCGCGGTCGGATTGAAGCGCGGGGTGAGCACCAGATATTCGCCCTTGGTGAGGAAGATCGGGTTGGCGCCGTCTTCGTCCATCACGGCGAGGCGCTTGCGGCGGTTGATCGCCGAACCGGATTCCGAAATGAACACGATGCGGGTGTCGAAATAGCCCTTCTCGCCCGTGATGCGCTCGTAAATTTGGTCGGAGATCATGTGCGCGATGCGGCGCCAATTTTCCGGCGTGGTGAAATATTGCAGGCCCAGCATCTGGCTGCCGCCGAACACGTCCCACAGGCGGAAGTCGACGCGCAGGCGGCCGTCCGGCTGGGTGGCGACCTGGCCCGTCACCAGGCCTTGCGCGTTGATCACGCGCCAATTGGCGAAATTGGGCGGCGTGTTGATGTCGCGGATCGCCTCGATGAAGGATTTGGGATCGAGCGGCTTGAAGAGGCCGGAGCGTTCGAGATCGGCGCGCACCACGCCCGCGATGTTCGCACCCGCCTGCGCATCGGATTGCTGCTGGGCGATGAAATCGGGGATGGCGATGGGAAGCGGCTGGACGTTGCCGCTCGTGACGTCGACCTGAAGGGCGGCAAAAGCGGGCATGCCCGTCAGCGCAAGGATCATCGCCGCGAACGCCAGGATCAAACGCTTCATCTTATCTCTCCGGTCTAATGGCCCATCATCTGGCGCGGATCGAAATGCAACGGATCGATCTCGTGCCACTGATTGTATCGGTCGGCAGGCAATTTATAGGGTTGGCATGTGAAGATTGCACGCCGCGCGGATTCGGCGGCCGCGCGCATGTAGGAATTTTGCGGCTGCGTCCGCTGCGTGACTTCGGCGACCGAACCATCCGGATTGAGGCGCACGAAGAAATCCACGACCAGATCTTCGGGATGCGGCGCGCCGGCGGGCGGGCTCCAGCATTGCGCGATCTGGTTGCGCAGCGCATCGACCAGATCCATCGTCATCGCGGTCTGCGCGCCGATGCCCTTGATCGTGCGGTCGGCGACCTTCGCGTTGGTCTTTTCCTGCTTCGGCGCGACCTTGTTCAACAACGCTTCGATGTTGTTGATGTCGAATTTCTGCTTCTTCGGCTTTTCGGGCTTCGCAGGCTCTTTCACCTTGGGCTCTGGCTTGGGCTCAGGTTTCACAACGGGCGGCGGCGGCGCGGGTTCCGGCGCGGGCTCTTCGGGCTGGGGGATCGGTGGGGGCGGCGTCGCCTCGACAGGCGGCGGGGTCGCGAATTTGTCTTCCTGCGGCTCGATCTTGGGCGGCGGCTTCACGGTCGCGCGGATGTTGGTCTTCTCGCCGATGGTGACGAGTTCGACCGGCACCACAGGCGGGGTTTCGTCGGAAATCTTCAGCGTGTGCTGCCAGGTGAAGAAAGCGGACGCGACGATGAGCGCGTGCAACAGTGCTGACCCGGCAAGCCCGGCCGGGGACACATCGCGGCGAATGCTCGCCGCGCTAATCCTTCTTCTTGTCGCCGGTTTTGCGGACATCGGTAACGAGCCCGATATGGGTGAAACCTGCTGCGTTCAACAACCCCATCACTTCCATCACGCGGCCGTAATCGACCGACTTGTCGCCGCGCACGAAAATGCGCTGGTCGTATCCGTTCTTGGAGATCGCTTCGAGGCGCGCCACGAGCGCCTCTTCTTCGATGGGCGTGTTCTGCAGATAGATGTTGCCGTCCTTGCGGACGGAAACGGACAGCGGTTCGCGGTCCTGGCCGAGCGGCTGGGCCTTGGTCTTCGGCAGATCGACGGGCACGCCGACGGTGAGAAGAGGTGCTGTGACCATGAACACGATGAGCAGCACCAGCATCACGTCCACGAAGGGCGTGACGTTGATCTCCGCCATCGGACGGCGGCGGTGATCGCGGCTTTGGAGCGTCGCCGCCATCAGCGCGCAGCCTTCTCGTCAAGCTGGCGCGAGAGGATGGCCGAGAATTCGTCGGCGAAACCGTTGAGGCGGTTGTTGTAGCGCGCCATCTCGTTGACGAAGCGGTTGTAGAAGATCACCGCCGGAATGGCGGCGAGCAGGCCCATGGCGGTCGCGAACAACGCTTCGGCGATGCCGGGCGCGACCACGGCGAGCGTGGTGTCGTGGCGCGCGGCAATGGCCGAGAACGAATTCATGATGCCCCACACCGTGCCGAACAGACCAATGAACGGCGACACGGAGCCGACGGTGGCGAGAAATCCCAGCTGGCGTTCGAGGCCATCCATCTCGCGCAGGATGGTGACGTTCATCGCCTTCTCGATGCGGTCCTTGATGCTGGGAAGCACAGCCTCGCGCGGCGAACCGCCCTCGAAGGCTCTACGCCATTCGCGCAAGGCGGAGGTGAACACCGTCGCCATTGGGTGATCGGCCTTGGCGGAGAACTGCGTGTAGAGTTCGTCGAGCGACAGGCCGGACCAGAACGTCTTCTCGAAGGCGTCGGCCTTGCGGCGGATCGAGCCCAACAAAATCCATTTGCTGATGATGATGGTCCATGACCACAGCGAGGCGGCCACCAGCAGCACGAACACCGCCTTCACCAGCGGATCGGCGCGCCAGAACAGCGAAACGATGGAAATATCGCCAAGATTTCCGCCGACTGCCGCAGTCGAACTGCCGATTTCGACATCGCCCGTGGGAGCGGCGCTGGGGGCATCGAGCGGATGGGCTTCGGTGCCGGCGCCCACGGGAGCTGCTTGCGGGGAGGACTGTGCCAGTGCGGCGGGTGTCACGGACACCAGGGAGACCGAAAGAATCAGCCCCAGGGCTGCGAGCACGCGCTTGAAACTCATGAACAAACCTCATCCGCTTGTCGCGGGAACCGCTAAGCACCACCGGTTCACGCTAAAAACCTAGGTAAAGTGGCCGAAATTGGGCGCGAATCGTTCAACGCTCTTCGTAAAGGAAAGGGGCCAGCTTGTCGCGCACGTCCTCGGGGATTCGGCGGGGCCGCCCTGCAAGCGTCATGACACAGGCTTCGACGGTTCCGTGGGTCAAAAGCATGTCGTTTGCGTAGATCTTCTGGTCGGCCACCATGCGCGCGCCGGAAAGCCCGGCGCAGACGGTGCGGACTTCAAGCTGGTCTTCCAGCCGCGCGGGCCGGAAATATTCCAGCTGAATTTTGCGTAACGTCCACGCGGTGGGCTCGGCATCCTCAAGTGCAGCGAGCTTGATGCCGACCGCACGGAAGAACTCGGTGCGGCCCCGCTCCATGTAGCGCAGGTAATTGGCGTGATAGACGACGCCGGAAAGATCGGTGTCTTCGTAATACACGCGGATCGGCAGGATGTGCATCTTGCCGTCGAAGCGTCCGAGGCCCTTCAGTTCACTCATCGGAATCGCCCGAAAAGAGACCGATCTGCGCGGGATCGCGCGACGGCATGGGAAGGCCGAGATGACCGAACGCGGCATTGGTGAGCACGCGGCCGCGCGGCGTGCGCTGGACGAAGCCCTGCTGCATCAGGAAAGGTTCGACCACTTCCTCGATGGCGTCGCGCGCTTCGCCGAGTGCTGCCGCGATGGTTTCGACGCCCACGGGGCCGCCGGTGAAGGATTCCGCGATTAGTTTCAGATAGCGGCGGTCGAAGGAATCGAGGCCGCGCTTGTCGACTTCGAGCCGAGTGAGCGCCGCATCGGCGATTTTCGCATCGACGCGCGCATGGCCGCCGACGCTGGCAAAGTCGCGCACGCGCTTGAGCAGGCGGCCCGCGATGCGCGGCGTGCCCCGCGCGCGGCCCGCGATCTCGCGCGCGCCATCGGGTGAAAGATCGAAGCCCAGCACGCGCGCCCCGCGTTCCACGATCGAAACCAGTTCTTCCGCCGAATAGAAATTGAGGCGCACGGGAATGCCGAAACGGTCGCGCAACGGCGTGGTGATGAGGCCCGAGCGCGTGGTGGCGCCCACGAGCGTGAAGGGTGCGAGCGTGATCTTCACCGAACGCGCGGACGGGCCTTCGCCGATGACGAGATCGAGTTCGTAGTCCTCCATCGCGGGGTAGAGGATTTCTTCCACCACCGGATTGAGGCGGTGGATTTCGTCGATGAAAAGAACGTCGCGCGGTTCGAGATTGGTGAGGATGGCCGCGAGATCACCCGCCTTGGCCAGCACAGGACCGGAGGTAGAGCGGAAATTCACGCCCAGCTCGCGCGCCACGATTTGTGCGAGCGTTGTTTTGCCGAGGCCTGGCGGGCCCGAGAACAACACATGGTCCAGCGCCTCGCCGCGCTTCTTCGCTGCTTCGATAAAGATGGAAAGATTCTCGCGTGCCTGCTGCTGTCCGACGAAATCGGCAAGTGTTTTGGGACGCAGGCTGGATTCGAGCGAGTCTTCCTCGGCGCGTTCGGGGGTGACGAGACGTTCGGCTGTCGAGGGTTTGGCCATCACCGATCCTTACTTCGCCATGTGCCGCAAACATTCGCGGATGAGCACTTCCACCGAAACGCTGCCAAGCTCGCGGGCCACGCGCGCCACGACTTCGCTTGCCTGCGTGGGAGAATAACCCAACCCCACAAGCGCTGCGACCGCATCGGCTTCGGGGCCGCGCGGGGCGGCGTGGGCGACGGTTTCGTCGCCGTGGCCGCGCAACATCATGGCGGGAGCTTTGTCTTTTAGTTCGGTGACGATGCGCAGCGCGAGTTTGGGGCCGACACCTTGGGCGCGGCCGATGGCGGCTTTATCGCTCAAAGCCAGCGCGCGTTCGAGATCGCGTGGGCTCAACGCCGAGAGCACGTTCAATGCCACGCGGGCGCCGACGTTCTGCACCGTCTGCAGCAGGCGGAACCATTCGCGTTCTTCGGCGGAAGAAAAACCGTAGAGCTTGATCGTTTCGTCGGTGACGCGGGTTTCGATCATCAGCGAGGCGGTGTTGCCGCTCACGAGTTTCGAAAGCGTGGAAGACGGACAGCTTACAAGATAGCCGACGCCGTTCACATCGAGGATCGCGTGATCCTCACCCAGGGTGTCCACGATACCTGTTAATTTTCCAATCATACGAGTGCCGACCTTTTGTTGGTCGCTCTGGCGGACGGCGAACCGGAAACCACTTCGCCTGCCAACGCTCCTGCGATACGGGAGCGCGTGCCCGCGAGATGCGCATGCGCGATGGCGGCGGCAAGTGCGTCGGCGGCATCGAATTGATGGACGCCTGCTGTTGGCAGCAGGCGTTTGACCATCGCCATCACCTGATCCTTGTCGGCATGGCCCACGCCGACCACGCATTTTTTGATGTGATTGGGGGCGTATTCGGCAATTTCCAATTTCGCCTGCGCCGCCGCGAGCAGGGCCACCGCGCGCGCGTGGCCGATCTTCAGCGCGGCCTGCGGATCCTTGGCGACAAAGGCCTGTTCCACGGCGATGGCCATGGGGCGGTGTTCGGCGATCACTTCGCTTAGCGTGAAGTGAAGGAGCAAAAGGCGGCGGCCCATGCCGTCGGCCGGTTTGCTCGCGATCACGCCGTGGGCGACGTGAGAGAGGCGCGTTCCCGCCACGTCGATCACCCCCCAGCCCATGCGGCTGAGGCCGGGATCGAGGCCGAGGATGCGAATCGCAACGGTCATCGCGAATTTGTACGCTTTTCGTTCGTAGGCTTTCCAGACGGTTCGAGCAGGAATAGCCGAATGTCAGGCCATCTTCTCCAAGAGCGCGTCCGACAATTCGTAATTGCCGTAGACGGTCTGCACGTCGTCGTGGTCGTCCAGCACATCGAGGAGTTTGATCAGGGTTTCGCCCGCCTCGTCCTTCACCGCCACCGTGTTCTGCGGGCGGAAGACGATTTTTGCGGAACTGGCTTCGCCGAGCTTTGCTTCGAGGGCATCGCGCACGGCGCCGAAATTTTCCACGCTGGTCAGGAATTCGTGGCCTTCGTCGGTGGTGACGGCTTCGTCCGCCCCCGCCTCGATGGCAAGGTCGAGCATCGCGTCTTCGCTGCCCTTGTCCTTGGGATAGGTGATGGCGCCCACGCGGTTGAACATGAACGAGACCGAATTGGTTTCGCCGAGCGCACCCCCGAATTTCGCGAACGCCGCGCGCACGTCGCCCGCGGTGCGATTGCGGTTGTCGGTCAGCGCCTCGACGATCAGCGCCACGCCGCCGGGGCCGTAACCTTCGTAACGCACCTCGTCGTAGTTCTCCGCATCGCCGCCCTGCCCCTTCTTGATCGCGCGCTCGATATTGTCCTTGGGCATGGACTCCTGCTTGGCCGCGATGATCGCGGCGCGCAGGCGCGGATTGTGTTTCGGGTCGGGCAAGCCCTGTTTCGAAGAGACCGTGATTTCGCGCGCGAGCTTGGAAAAGAGCTTGGAACGCTCCTTATCCTGCCGCCCCTTGCGGTGCATGATGTTCTTGAACTGGGAATGACCGGCCATGGGCTCACCTTTCGGCGGGCTGAAATAGCCTTGGGCCGGGGGTGGTTCAAGGGGGCGTCATTTCGGGACCGTCCGCCCTATTTCGAAAGGGCTTGTTTGGCGCTGTTGCAGGCGGTCCGGAGCGGGCCCAGCCGTTTTTCCACGACGTCGAGGATGATCGCGGTGTCGAGGTCGTCGTAGCTGTGTCTGAGAAAGTTGCCGATGCCGCGAATACCCTGCCAGTCGGTGTCCGGCGCAAGCCGAGGGGCTGCAGCCGGGTCGAGCTTGTGCAGACGGACCGCCGCTTCGCTGATCACCAAAAGCTGGCGCTCCACCGCGCTGCGTACCAGCGGATCGCCAAGGATTTCGGCTCCGCCTTTGCGCTCCGTCCACAGTTGAATGAGATCGATCGCTGCAATGATGTCGCTGAAGCACTTGGCGAAACGATTAGAAGACATCCACGCGGTCCTTGCCTATCGCGCGCGCCAAGCTGCCGGTTCGAACGGGACCGACGGCCACATCCACTTCCATGCCGGCGAAATTCTCATCTAACAATGTTTGCACACCCCCGAGATCAAAAAGATCGAGTTGCCTGCTTTCGGCGGGTGTGACCAGGACGTCGATATCGCTTGTTTCCCGCGCGAGATCGCGTGCGACGGAGCCGAAGATTGCGACATGGGCGATGCCGCGCGCGTTCAGCTTGGGCTGAAGCGCGGCGAGAATATCGATTGCGGTTTGGCGACGAAGCATGGCCGGACCTTAATGCGGAATGGTTCGAATTTCAGCCATGTTCAGACTCGATGCAGGGTATCCGCCGTTCTTTGGTTCACAACGCCTTGACTTGCCTTGTTTTCTGGCATCGCTGAGAGTGTGCCGGCATTGAGCGGATTGGGGGCGCGGATGGTTACGTCGCGGGCCGAGGACGCCGAAGACCTGGCGATGGCTGCCGAAGTCAAAAGCGGGGCGGCTGTTCGTTCGCCGCTGGAAGAGTTCCAGGACGGCACCAAAACGCAGACATCCTTCATCGGGCATCCGCCGGGGCTCGGCTGGCTTGCCATGTCGGAGGTGTGGGAGCGCTTTTCCTATTATGGGATGCAGGCGCTGCTCGTCCTCTACATGACGAACTACCTGTTCAAGCCCGAGCATGTCGGCAAGGTGTGGGGTTTCGGGCCGTTCTCGCATGCCATCGAAGCGGTTTATGGGCCGCTGTCGCCGCAGGCTTTGGCGAGCGCGATCTTCGGACTTTATGCGGGGCTGGTTTATGTCACGCCGCTTGCGGGCGGATGGCTTGCGGATCGCGTGCTGGGGCGCACGCAGACGGTGACCATCGGTGCGTCGCTGATGGCGCTTGGCCATTTCCTGATGGCGATCGAGGCAAGCCTGTTGCCCGCGCTGCTTTGCCTGCTGCTGGGCGTGGGCTGCTTCAAGGGCAATATCGCGGCACAGGTCGGCGATCTTTACGGGCCGGACGATCACCGCCGCGCCGACGGGTTCATGGTCTATTTCCTCGGCATCCAGATCGCAGTGATCGTTTCGCCGCTTGTCTGCGGCACGCTGGGGCAGACGGTCGGCTGGCATTGGGGTTTCGGGGCGGCCGGCGTGGGCATGTTGATCGGACTCGCGGTTTATCTGACGGGCCGTTACGCGCTGCCGCCGGAGCCTTCGCGCTCAAGGGAAACGCAAAAGCGGCCGCCGCTCACGCGCAGGGATTGGCGCGTCATCGCCATTCTCGTTGCGTTGTTGCCGGTTCTGGCGCTTTCGCTCGTCAGCAATCAGGAGATCTTCAACGCCTATCTCATCTGGGCGGAGAAGAATTTCCAGCTCGTGTTCTTTGGCGAGACCATGCCGATCACCTGGATGCTGTCTGTCGATGCATTTGTTTCGACGGCATTAATGGCGTTCGTGATCTGGTTCTGGCGCTGGTGGTCGAAGCGTTGGACGGAGCCAGATGAGCTCACCAAGATCGTCATCGGTACCGCGATCAGCGCGTTCGCGCCGCTGGTGCTGGCGGCGGCGGCGTGGCGCGTTTCGCAAACGGGGCAGCCGGTTTCGATCTTCTGGGCATTCGGCTTTCACATCGTGAACGATCTGGGATTCTCGATGGTATTGCCGACGGGGCTGGCGCTTTATTCGCGCGCCGCACCCAAAGGTCTCGGCGGCACGATGATCGCGGTCTATTACCTGCACCTGTTCATGGGAAACATGCTGATCGGCTATGTCGGCGGGCTTTTGAGCACGATGACGGCGGTGAATTTCTGGCTGCTGCATGCGGGCATGATGGCGGTGGGCATGGGCCTTCTGGTCGTGGCGCGCTTCGCCTTCGGCCATATCCTGGCACCTGCCTACGGCGAGGCCCATTCGTCCTGATCATCCCGGGCAAGCGCAGCGAAAGCATGGAGGCGTCGTGAAGCGCATTTTGTTCCTTCTTGTAGCGATGGTCGGCATCGCGCAGCCCGCAATCGCAGAAGTTCCGGCGGATTGGACGAAACCTGTCGCGCCGTTCCATATCATCGGCAACATCTACTATGTCGGCACCGCCGATCTTGCGGCCTATCTGATCCACACAAAGGATGGCGACATCCTGATCGACGGGACGCTGGAGCAGAACGTGCCGCCGATCGAGCGCAACATCGCGGCGCTGGGCTTTCGTGTTTCCGACATCAAGATTCTACTCAACAGCCATGCGCATTACGATCATGCGGCGGGATTGGCCGCGTTGAAGCACGACAGCGGGGCCACGCTTTATGCGAGCGCAGCCGACGCCCCTATTCTCGAACGCGGCAGGATCAGTTTCGGGCCGACGGCTTCCGATCATTTTCCGCCGGTGAAGGTGGACAGGATCGTGAGGGACGGCGAGACCATCGAACTGGGCGAGACGAAACTGACGGCACATCTGACGCCGGGGCATACGCCGGGCTGTACGAGCTGGACGATGCCGGTCAGCGAGGACGGCGCGGCGCACACCGCGATTTTCTATTGCAGCACGACGGTTGCGGGTAATCCGCTGGTCAATAACAAGGCCTATCCACAAATCGCATCCGATTATGAGGCGAGCTTCGCCAAGTTGAAGACAATGAAAGCGGATGTGTTTCTGGCGGCGCACGCGCAATTCTATCACCCGCAACAGAAGCTAGCGTTGCGAAAGAAAGGCGCGCCCAATCCGTTTGTCGACCCGGGCGAATTGCTGCGTTTCGTGGCCGCGAGCCAGCGCGACTTCGAGGCCGAACTTGCGAAGCAAAAGGCCCAAGCGAAAGCGCACTGATCAGCTCGCACTGGATAGGGTGGGCGCGATCTCGCGTTCTCTTTTCTGCGCCCGGCTGCCGTGATGTTCGGACCAGACGCGGGTGAAGACGGCGCCGAGCAGAAATATCTGTACGGTGTAGTAAATCCAGGTCAGCAGCACGATCACGCTGCCCGCCGTGCCGTAGCGGGCGCCGACATGGGCCGAGCCCAGATAAAGACCGATCAAATATTCGCCGATGTTGAGCAGGACCGTGGTGCCGATGGCGGCGATGGCCACGTCGCGCCATTCGACATCGGTATCGGGCAGGACGCGATAGATCGCCGCGAGCAGAAGCGCGATCAAGCCAAACGAGATCGCGAAGTTCAGTATCCATGCAACCGCACTGCCCACGGGCAGCACGTCGTCGATACGTTCGCCGAGTGCGTTGATTGCGGCCGTCATGAGAAGCGAAACCAGAAGAAGAAACGCGAACGCCAGCACGAGCGCAAGGCTCGCCAACCTCGCGCGCAACATCTGCCACCAGATGGCGGTGCGCGGTTCGACATCCCAGATGCGGTTGAGCGCGGCCTGGATTTCCGCGAACACGCCGGTTGAGGTGATGATGAGAAGAACGAGCGTCACGATATTGCGCCATTGGCCCAGGGTGCCGGGATCGTGTGCATTGTAGATCGCCGTCGTCAGAAACTCGGCGGTGCCCGATCCCACGAGATGGCCGATCACCGAGGCGATGGCGGTGCTGGCCGCCGCGCGGCCGAACACGAGGCCTGCGATCAGCGCGGAGATGTAAAGGATTGGGACGAGCGCAGTGGTGGCATAGAACGCGATCGCGGCGCCGCGGCTGAGCACCTCGTCGTCAAGGAAGGTCCGGACGCCTTCCTTCAGCAATGCCCATGGCTCCCGCATCTTCCCTCAAGCGGAAAACAGGCTTCAAAGTTCCGCCGGCCCCTTCAATTCGACCGTGTTGCCGTCGGGATCGCGAATATAGATAGAGGGTCCGTTGCCCTCCGCTCCATAGCGGCGGCCCGCATCAGCGACCTCGATGTTGTGGCGCGCGAGATGGGCGCGGATAGCGGCATCCTCGAAGGGCGTAATCTGGATCGCGAAATGATCGACATTGCGGCCTTCGCGCGAAGGCCCTGCCCCACCCATCTTTCCGAGCGGCTGGTCGAGCGGCACCAGGTCGATCAGGGAGTCCCCCGCGCGGACCTGATAAAGGCCGATCTGCGCCTGCTCCTTGTCCATCGTGCAACCGAGAACGTCGAGATAGAAATGCAGGCTCGCCTTCAGATCGGCGACGCGCAGGACGACGTGATCGATCTTGCGGAGTGTGAAGGGAATATCAGACATCGGGCATGGTTTGTTTCAGCCGTCCGCCGACACGCACGGGTTCGATGCGAGTGGCAAGACCTCGGGCGCCGGTCTCGACGAAAATTCCGCAGAGCGTTGCGGGGCCGGTGGCGGGCTGGAAGCGGCCGGAGGACATTTTTTTGGTGAAGCGCTGCAGCGGCTCGAATTTTTCCATGCCGATGACGGAGTCGTAGTCGGCGCAAGCACCCGCATCCGTTTGATAGGCCGTGCCGCCGGGAAGGATCTGCGCATCGGCGGTCGGCACATGCGAATGCGAGCCGACCACCATGCTGGCGCGGCCATCGCAGAAATGGCCCATCGCCATTTTCTCGGAGGTCGCTTCGGCATGCATGTCGACCACCACGACATCGGCGCCTTCGCCCAGAGGACAGGCGTTCAGTTCGGCATCGACCGCAGCAAAGGGATCGTTCTGCGGCTCCATGAAAACGCGGCCGAGCGGGTTGATGACGAGCACATGCGCGCCGTTTCTCGCCTGGAACAGGTTCGCGCCCTTGCCGGGCGTGCCTGCGGGCAGGTTGCAGGGGCGCAGCACGCGATCTTCATCGGTGATGAAGGTGAGGATTTCCTTCTGGTCGAGCCAGTGATTTCCGGTGGTGATGCAATCGACGCCGAGCGCGAACATTTCGCTCGCGATGGCGCGCGTCACGCCGAAACCGCCTGCGAGATTCTCGCCGTTGAGGATCGTGAAATCGAGCTTAAGCGTTTCGATCAGACGCGGGAGTTCCGCGTTTACCACTTCGCGGCCGGGTTTTCCGACGACATCGCCGATGAATAGAATGCGCATGGCGTCTCATAACACGAGGAAGGCGGCCCAAAACCAGAAAAAAGGGCCTAGCGGGCCGAAAAACGCCTCACGCCCTCTTCGGTCACGATCATGTCGAGGAGATGATCGTGGTTCTCGTCGGGAATGGAATCGATTTCCTGTCCCGCATAGGCGATGCCGATGGCGCGGATGTTTCCGTGTGCGCGCAATGCTTCCAATGTGCGGTCGTAATAGCCGCCGCCGTAGCCGAGGCGATGACCTCTCTTGTCGAAGGCGAGAAGCGGGATGAGCAGGATGTGCGGATGCGCGATGGGCCAATCGGCGGACGGTTCGGCGATGCCGAACGTGCCGCGCTTCAGTTCGCGGCCCGGTTTCCAGTGATGGAAGACGAGTGGCGCGCCTTTGGCTTCGACGCGGGGGAAGGCGATGCCACAGCCGGTCGAGACGAGCGCCTTCAGCAGCAGATGCGGATCGGCTTCTCCGGGAAGTGCTGCGTAGGCGCCGATCAAACTGCCGGGCGGGATGTCGAGCGCGGTGGCGTGACTTGCGAGTCGTGTAGCGAAATCGGGATTCGCCTCGGCCAACTCGGCGCGACGGGTTCGGGCCAGTTCTCGCAGCTTCGCTTTCATTCTTACCTCCCCTTATACGGGGAGGTCGGCGTCGTGCATCGGCACGACGACGGGTGGGGACTTTGGCAGCGACGCACCTTCAGCATGTGCTGACGTTCGCAGATCGAGATTGTTGATGCAGCCCCCACCCGCCGCGCTGCCGCGCGTCGACCTCCCCGCGCAGGGGGAGGTAAGCGGATTGCTTGTGAGAAATAGCGGACGGGACCGCACACGCCGTTGGAACTGGATCCTCACGGGCCTGCAAGTGCAGGTGGGCGCCATATGCTCGAGACCACGGTCTCGGACAGGGACAGCTCCCGGTGAGTACCATTAAGGCCCCTGGGCATCGCTATCCTGACGCGCGAGGCAGTACCCGTCCGAGAACTACGCTAGGCGTGTGCGAAGCGCGCCGCAATGTCCTCGAGCTGTTTGGCGGCGGCTTCTAGGCGCTCGGCGGCCAGCCCTTCAGGTTTGACGTGGTCGTTCGCGGCCGTGCCAGCGCGTTTGCCGTGAGTCTCAAGCAGGGACTGAGCTTCGAAACATTCGTCTGCCAGAAGCAGGGCGGCCATCAAAAGAAGCCGCGCATCGCCCACCTGACCGACCGATTCCATCAATTCGCGGACTTTGGCGTCCACATAGGCCGCAAGCTGCTTGAGGTGATCTTCCTCGCCGTCGTCGCAGGCGATGGTGTAGGCCCTCGAATTGACCATGACGTTGACCAGGGGCATGAGACTTCCTTCCTGTCAGCGGTTACGCAGGTTACGCGCGGCCCAAGGCCGCTCTGATTTCAGCTATGGCGCCGTCGAGCCGGCCCTGCACCTCGTGCGTCAGGCCGGAAAGCGTGCGCGCTTCGTCTTCCAGTTCGGCGATGCGGGCCAATAGTCGTTCGCGTTCGGCGGTCAGTTCGGCGATCCGGCCCGCGGCCCGGCCCATTTCCTCGCGCGCCTTCGCCAGAGGGGCGCCCGATTTCTCCACCTGTTCGAGGGCTGCGGCGAACCGCGCGGCCGCTTGCTCCAGCCTCGTCATCCACGCCTCTTTTCGCTGTACGACAAGACCTTAGGCCTATGCGGGAAATATGGTCAACGCTTTTGCGTTCACTCACTTGACGCAGAAGGCTCGGCCTCGCTAAGGCCAAGCCCATTCCCGAAGGAAAACCACGCGATGAGCAGTGCCGCCGGTTCGGTTTCGCCCTCGAAGGAGGCCGCTGAAATCCGCCGCCTCGCCAACGCCGTTCGCGCGCTCTCGATGGACGCCGTGGAGGCCGCAAATTCGGGCCATCCCGGCCTGCCGATGGGCATGGCGGATGCCGCAACCACGCTGTTTTCCAAATTCCTGAAATTCGACCCCGCGAATCCGAAGTGGCCGGATCGTGACAGGTTCGTATTGTCGGCCGGTCACGGCTCGATGCTGCTGTATTCGCTGCTCTATCTCACGGGCTATGGCGACATCTCTATCGACGACATCAAGCGGTTCCGCCAGTTGGGAAGCCCGTGCGCAGGGCATCCCGAATATGGACACCTTGCCGGAATCGAAACGACGACGGGGCCGCTCGGCCAGGGCATCGCCACGGCTGTCGGCATGGCGTTGGCCGAGCGCATTTTGAATGCGCGCTTCGGTGACGATCTGGTCGAGCACAAGACCTATGTCATCGCCAGCGACGGCGATCTGATGGAAGGCATCAGCCATGAAGCCATCGGGCTTGCCGGGCATCTGAAGCTGCGCAACCTGATCGTGCTCTACGACGACAACAACATCTCCATCGACGGCGACACCGCGATTGCGGATTCGACCGATCAGCGCCGCCGCTTCGAAGCCTCGGGTTGGGACACGCATCTCGTTGACGGGTTGAACGGCGAGGAAGTGGCGCGCGCCTTGCTCGCCGCACAATCAACCGACAAGCCGACGCTGATCTGCTGCCGCACCGTGATCGGTTATGGCGCGCCCAAGAAAGCGGGCACGGCAAAGGCGCATGGCGAAGCGCTGGGCGCGGAAGAAATCGCGGGCGCGCGCAAGAATCTCGATTGGCCTTATGCGCCGTTTGTCGTGCCGGACGACATTCTGTCGGCGTGGCGCGCGATCGGCGCGAAGGGCAAGTCGCAGCGCGAGGCGTGGGAAGTTCGCAAGAACGCCTCCGACAAGAAGAAGGAATTCGAGGACGCGCTGTCGCTGGACCTGCCGAAAGGTTTCGCGCCCGCGATCAACGAGTTGAAAAAGAAATTCAGTGCGGAGAAACCCAACGTCGCCACGCGCAAATCTTCCGAGATGACGCTGGAAGTGGTGAACGCGGAAATCCCGACCACCATCGGCGGATCGGCGGACTTGACCGGCTCGAACAACACCCGGACCAAGGGCATGAAGGAAATCGCGACCGGCGATTTCTCCGGCCGCTACATGCATTACGGCATCCGCGAGCACGGCATGGCAGCGGCAATGAACGGCATGGCGCTGCATCGCGGCGTCATTCCCTATGGCGGCACGTTTTTGATTTTTTCCGACTACTGCAAACCGGCGATCCGGCTGTCGGCGCTTTCGGGCGAGCGCGTGATCTATGTGATGACGCACGACTCCATCGGCCTGGGCGAAGACGGGCCGACGCATCAACCCATCGAACAGCTGGCGGGTTTGCGCGCGATGCCCAATCTGCTGGTGTTCCGGCCTGCGGACGCGGTGGAAACGGCGGAGTGCTGGCAGTTGGCGCTGGAAAATCCCAAGCGCCCGAGTTTACTTGCGTTAACGCGCCAGAACCTGCCGACCGTGCGCATCGAGCACAAAGACGAAAATCTCTGCGCGCGCGGCGCTTACGAACTTGCGGGCGCGGATGGGGCAGCGAAAGTAACCATCCTTGCCACGGGTTCAGAGGTGGGCGTGGCGCTGAAGGCCCGCGATCTGCTGCAGGCGGACGGAATCGGGACGCGCGTGGTTTCCATGCCGTGCTGGGAATTGTTCGAGGAACAAGACGAAACATATCGTGAGCGCGTGCTGGGGCCCGGCACCGTTAAGGTTGGAATCGAAGCGGCCTCGCCTTTCGGCTGGGACCGCTATATCGGTCCGGACGGAGCCTTTGTGGGCATGCACAGCTTCGGCGCCAGCGCGCCCGCGAAGGATTTGTTCAAGCATTTCGGCATCACGCCGGAAGCCGCGGCGGAAAAAGCCAAGGCGGCGTTGAAGAAGGGTAAGTGATGTAATTTCGGGTGCCGTGCTTCTCACCCTCCCCTTGAGGGAGGGTCGAAAAATCCGACAGGATTTTTCGGGGAGGGGTCCGGCGTTGGCGGCATTGACCCCTCCCCGAAATTTGCTCACGCAAATTTCGACCCTCCCTCAAGGGGAGGGTTTGGTGAAACTGAGGAGAAAATGAAATGGCACTTCGCGTCGCGATCAACGGCTTTGGCCGCATCGGGCGTCTGGTCTTGCGCGCGATTGTGGAATCGAAGCGCACCGACATCGTCGTTGTGGGCGTGAACGATCTGGGTCCGGTGGAAACCAACGCGCATCTGCTGCGCTACGACTCGGTACACGGCCGCTTTCCGGGCGAAGTGAAGGTCGACGGCGATCTGATGATTGTCGACGGCCACAAGATCAAGGTCACCGCGATCAAGAATCCGGCTGAGCTTCCGCACAAGGAACTGGCGGTGGACATCGCGCTCGAATGCACGGGCATCTTCACCTCGAAGGAAAAGGCCTCGGCGCATCTGGCCGCCGGCGCAAAGCGCGTGCTCGTTTCGGCCCCTTGCGACGGCGCGGACCGCACCATCGTCTACGGCGTGAACGACAAGACGCTGACCAAGAATGACATGGTGGTTTCCAATGCGTCGTGCACCACCAACTGCCTCGCCCCTATGGCAAAAGTGCTGAACGATGCCATCGGCATCGAAAAAGGCTTCATGACGACGGTGCATTCCTACACCAACGACCAGCCGTCGCTCGACCAGATGCACAAGGATCTCTACCGCGCGCGTGCCGCAGCCCTTTCGATGATCCCGACATCGACGGGTGCAGCGAAAGCCGTTGGCCTCGTGCTACCGGAACTGAAGGGCAAGCTCGACGGCATTTCGGTGCGCGTGCCGACCCCGAACGTCTCGCTCGTCGACCTGAAGTTCGTCTCGAAGCGGCCGACAACCATTGCCGAAGTGAACGACGCTATGAAGGCGGCTGCCAATGGGCCGCTGAAGGGCGTGCTGGTGATCGTGGATGCGCCGCTGGTGAGCCACGATTTCAACCATCAGCCCGCGTCGTGTTCGTTCGCGCTCGATCAGACCAAGGTGCTGGACGGCAATTTCGTTCAGACCATGGGCTGGTATGACAATGAATGGGGCTTCTCCAACCGCATGGCGGACACCGCCGTTGCGTTGGGCAAGCTGATCTGAAGCCATGGCCGACTTTCAGACGCTGGACGGCCTTTCGGTGAGGGGCAAACGCGTGCTCGTGCGCGCGGATCTGAACGTGCCGATGAAAGATGGCCGCGTGGCGGACATGCTGCGCATCGAGCGGCAGGCGCCAACCATCAAGGAACTGAGCAAGAAGGGTGCGAAAGTGATCGT
>Ga0207649_10000031_pt1 | contig 146217 bp, 119 predicted proteins | sample KBSC43metaG_FD_184317 | JGI IMG/M metagenome (GOLD analysis project Ga0207649, IMG submission 184317) | Corn rhizosphere microbial communities from Kellogg Biological Station, Michigan, USA - KBS C4-3 metaG (SPAdes) (version 2) | ecosystem: Host-associated > Plants > Roots > Rhizosphere >... | reverse complement strand
CATCGCCGATGATGTGAAGCTCACCGGCGGGCTCCGTTTTACGGACGACGAGAAGCATTTCGACGTTATACCGAGCTGGGCTTTGATTGCCTTTCAGGGTTACCCAATCACCAACGTCATCAACCAGGAATGGCGCGAAGTCACCGGCCGCGCCAACATCACCTGGACGCCCCAACTCGATTTCACCGACCAGTCCCTGTTCTACGCCTCCTATGCGCACGGCTACAAAGGCGGCGGCGCCAATCCGCCCGGCGTGATCCCGCTCATCAGTGGACCGGATTACATCACCTCGCCCAGCAATCAGACGCACCCGTCAACCTTCAAGCCCGAATTCAACAACGCTTTTGAGCTTGGCACGAAGAACACGCTGATGGACGGCGCCATGGTCTTGAACGGCGATATCTTCCTCTACAAATACAAAAACTATCAAATCTCGCAGATCATCGACCGCACCGCGGTAAACATGAACGTGAACGCGACCGTGAAGGGCGCCGAATTGGAAGCCACATGGTCTCCGCTTCCGGGCCTGAAGTTCGGCCTTACGGGTGGCTATGAAGACGCAAAGGTGGATGATGGGCAATCGGCCATCGACATCATGGATCGCACGGCCGGGCATAGCGACTGGACAGTCATCAAGCCCTTCGTCACGCAGACCTCGAACTGCATTGTGCCGACCATCACCCTGAACGAAATGATGGCTTATCCATATAACTTCGCTGGCTTACGTTTGCGTCGATGCCTATACGAGCCATCTCGATCCTGCGACGCATGTTGCCTACGTTGCAGACCCGGGCACCGACGTTTTCGGCAATGCACTACCCGGCTATCCCGGTTTCGATCCGGACGCCGCGCCCAATCACGGCGAAGGGTTCTCCAAAGATCTCTCCGGCAACCAGCTGCCTAGCGCGCCGCATTACACGCTCTCGCTCACCGGCGATTTCTCGATGCCGATCTCCGAGGATTGGGCGGGCACGTTGCACGGTGATTTCTACTGGCAAGGCGACAGCTTCGCGCGCGTCTTCAACGATCGTCCGTATGACCAAATCAGGGGTTACACCAATTTGAACTTCGCCCTGATCTTCACTAATCAGGACGGCTGGCAGGCGATGGCTTATGTGAAGAACGTGCTGGACACCACGGCGATCACCGGCGCGTTCCTGAACTCGGACGACACCGCCTTGGCGACCAACATCTTCGTCACCGACCCGCGTCTGTTCGGCATCCGGATCACCAAGAACTGGTAAGGCCTCCCCAAATGGCCGGCACGGGGGCAGTGGAGAAATCCGCTGCCCCTTATCCTGCCGATTGGGGCAGATGGAGAAGAAATATCTATATATAGGTCTTGAAACCTATATCATAGCGCCTTATATTCCCCTCCGAACGGAAATAAGGAACCCGATACCAGAAAACATAGGGCCGTTGCGCAACCGGCCCATCCGACGCGAGAGAACGATACAGGGCAGGATGCGAAGAACCTCGCGTGCATCCGTTTTTGAGCCCGCGGGATAGGCTGATGGTGCGAAGGGTGCTGAGACCGCTTGATTGCGGCGACCATTCGCTGCCGATGCTTTGACTGGCGGGTCTCTCAAAAGGAGGTCCGCCTTTATCGGTTTTAGCGCCGGAAAAAGCCCGGCTCGCGCTTCTCGCGGAAGGCGGCGAGTGCGTTCTTGTGGTCTTCGCTCTGGGCGAGTGCCGACACCAGTTCGCCCTGGACGCGCGCGGCCTCCTCCGGCGTTAGATCGAAGGCGCGGCCAACCATCTTCTTCGTCGCTTCGACGGAAAGTGGCGCACGCGATGCAATGCGTTCCGCAAGCGCGATAGCACCACGTTCCAAGTCTTCCGGCTTGTGGACCGCTGTGACGAGACCGAAATCATAAGCGGTTTGCGCATCATACGGCGTACCGGTGAACAGCATGTGCTTGGCCCGCGCCACCCCGATCAGCCGCGGCAAACGATAAGCCGATGCCATCAGCCCCACATTCACCCCCGAACAGGTGAACTTCGCTTCGCTCGAAGCAATGCGCACATCGCAACACAACGCCAGTTCCAGCCCGCCGCCCATGCACCAGCCATTCACGGCCGCGATCACCGGGACGCGGAATGCCTCAATGCGGTTGATAGCATCGGCAAAATCGCCCAGTTGCGCCGCGCGCTCGGCGGGCGAAAGTTTGCTTGCCTCTTCCTGTTCCTTCAAATCGTCGCCGCTGCAAAAGCCCTTGCCGCGCCCGGTCAGGATCAGCGCCCGCACCGAAAGATCGGCATCGAGCGCCGACAACGCTTCACGAAGCCGCGCGCGCATCGCCCGCCCCAGCGCATTGGCGGGCGGATTGTCGAATTCCAGCAGCACGACATGGCTGCCGATGCGGCGTTGATGAATGGCGGCCAAGGTCCCCTCCGTCAGGCGATACGGATTGTATCGCGCGCGCCTGTCAATGCGAGAGGCCCGGCAGCGTCACTTGGTCCATTGCGCGATCCAGTCGGCCAGCGCCTGGGGCGTCATCGAACGCGCATCGGCAAGTGCCGAGACGCGGCCCCCATTGAGCAGCTTGTCCGTCTTGGGATCGACGATCAGAAGACTCGGCACCCCTTCGAGACGCTTGGTGATTCCGTAATGCGCCGGAATCTGAAGATTGCGGTCGAACCGCCCGACATCGACCGACACTTCGACATAATGCCTGGCAATGAATGTCTTGATCTCGGGCAGATCCATCACGCCCGCAAGCACGCGGCAATCGCCGCACCAGTTTCCGCCAAGGTCGATGAGCAGCAGCTTGCCGCTCGCCTTCGCTGTCGCCTTCGCGGCGGCCACATCGGCATCGGCATTGCGCGTCTCGTCATAGGGAAAGGGCAGCGGCACCGGCAATTCCTGCAACGTCGCGATATGGACTTTCGGCGCAGGAGCGGCGAGGGCGGGCCCGGCGATAAGGAAAGCTGCGGCAGCAGCGATCAGAGGGTGGTTTTTCATGGTTTCTGATTCCTGCCCCAAGCCGGAGGGCAGCACAACAATCATTCGTGCCTCACAGGGGAGTGATCCGCAGCCCCTTGGGTTCTGGCCCTCGCCCGGCTAGGTTCCACGCCTGAAAACAGGGGAATTCGCCCATGCTATTGTCCAGATCGCGTGTCGCGGCGCTATGTCTTTCCACCGTACTTCTTCCACTCTCCGCCATGTCGGCCCCAGCCAACAAAGTCGCCGTCGATCCCACGGATGATCCCGCTTACATGTGGGATCTCTCCGACCTCTACAGAACGCCCGAAGCCTGGACCGCAGAACACGACAAGCTCCAGGAAGAGGCAAAGGGCCTCGAACAATACAAGGGCACGCTCGGCAAGAGCGCAGCCGACATGCTGAAGGCGCTTTCCGCCTATAGCCACGTCCGCAAGGAAAGTGCGCGCCTCAGCGTCTATGCCGGATTGAAGGGCGACGAGAACGTGAAGATCGCCGTCAACCAGGAACGCCAGCAATCCGCGCAGGCGCTGGAGACATTGATCAGCGCCAAAACCGCGTGGCTCGCCCCCGAAATCCTTACCATCGGTGCTGACAAGGTTCATGCCTTCGAAAAAGAATCGCCGGAACTCGCAAAGCGCTTCGGCTTCTTCCTCGACAACACGCTGCGCGCGGCGCCGCACACTTTGGGCGTCGAAGCCGAAGGCGTGCTCGCCGAAGCGGGCAACGTGTTGAATCAGCCCAACACGATCTACAGCCAGCTTGCCAACGGCGAATTGCCGTTCCCAGAGATCACGCTGTCCGACGGCAAGAAGGTGCGTCTTGACCAGGCGGCCTACAACAAATATCGCCAGTCGTTGAATCGCGACGATCGCAAGCATGTGTTCGACAGCTATTGGAAGACGTTCCACGACTTCCAGGGCACGATGGGATCGACACTGACTGCGCAAGTGCTGGGCGAAGTGTTCGAAGCCAGGGTTCGCCATTTCCCCAATTCGCTTGCCGCAGCAACCTTCACCGACAACATGCCGGAAACCGTCTATCGCACTCTCGTCGCGCAGGCGAACAAGGGATTGCCGGTACTGCATCGTTATCTCACCCTGCGCAAGAAAGCGCTCGGCGTGACGGACGAACTGCAATACTACGATATGTATCCGCCGATCTTCGATCTGCCGGACCCGCCGAAATTCTCGGTCGCGGAGTCCAAGCGGATCGCGCTCGACGTGACCTCGGCTTACGGGCCGGAATATACGGGCCTGTTGAAGAAAGGCATGACAGGACGCTGGATGAACCTGTTCCCGCATGAGGGCAAGGCGAACGGGGCCTATATGAACGGCGCGGCCTACGACGTTCATCCCTATCTGCTGTTCAACAACCACGACGATTACGAATCGCTGACCACCTTCGTCCACGAATGGGGCCATGCGGTCCACACGTTGCTCACCACAGAGAACCAGCCGTTCGAAAAATCGGACTATTCGACGTTCATCGCCGAAACCGCTTCGATCGGCAACGAAATGCTGCTCAACGATTACATGGTGGAGCACGCGAAGAACAAAGCCGAAAAACTCTACTATTTGGGACAGGGGCTGGAGCTGATCCGCACCACCTTCTTCCGTCAGACCATGTTCGCCGAATTCCAGCTGGCGCTGCACGAGGAAGTGGAGAAAGGCGGCTCGCTCTCCGGCGAACGCATGACCGACATCTATTGCGGCCTGCTCAAGAAGTATTACGGCGATGCGGAAGGGATCACCAAGATCAATCCAGACTACTGCATCGAATGGGCGTTCATCCCGCACTTCTATTATGGGTTCTACGTCTATCAATACGCCACATCGATGGCGGGCGCGGCCCAGTTCACCAACGCCATCGAACACGAAGGCAAGCCCGCACGCGACCGCTTCATCAACATGCTGAAGGCAGGCGGTTCGGATTATCCATATGAACTCTACAAGAAGGCTGGCCTCGATATGGCGACACCCGCGCCTTACGAGGCGTTGATGGCGCGCATGACGCGCATCATGGACGAGATAGAGGCGCTGCAGAAAAAGTAACCGCAGCGTCATCGCAAAATAAATCCCACCGACCAAAAGGACGGCGGGATTTTTGCTTTACGAGGTTCACTGGATCTCCCAAGTGATCGAGACGTTGACCGTCAAGCTCTGTTCACCCGGCGCAACCGGCGGGGGAGGAGCCGCTGCCACCGCATCCATTCGCATGGCCTTGGCGAACACCGGCATCGGCTGGTAGCCGCTGCCTTCGCTGATCGAAATGATCGGGCCGAGCGTCACGCCGGCAGATTTGGCAAGTGTCTGCGCTTTGGCGACGGCATCTTTCACCGCGTCTTCGCGCGCGTCACGCATCAATGGTTTAGGATCGCGGATGGTAAAACTGACTCCGCCAGCCTGATTGGCGCCGGACGCCACCAATGCATCGAGCGTTGAGCCGACCTTCGATACATCGTCCAGTATCACCGTCACCTGATTGGAAACTTCGTATCCGATGATGCGTGTCCGATCTTCCTGCGGCGCGTCCTGGCGATAAGGCGGATATTGTGGATTTATGGAGAAATTGGACGTGGTGATCGATTTCTCCGGCACGCCGCGCTTCTTGAGCGCCGCGAACATGTTGTTCATCGCGGTGGAATTGGCGGCAAGGGCCGCTGCCGCCGTTTTACCTTGCGTCACCACGCCCGCAGAAAGCTGCGCCTGATCGGGCACAGCACGCACTTCGCCTTCGCCAGAAACCGAAAGGATGTGCGGGTGTGGCGGCGGGGCAGATTGCGCCGACGCGAACCCCGACACGCTTGCCAATAAAAGCGCCACCATCGCCGTTTGAGACATTCGATGTCTGTTGGTCATTCGAAATCTCCCTTTGGAAAAGAACTGCGAGGGAAATCTGGGTCGTCCTCACGGCCAAATTGCGGCGGTCAGGCGAGCCCACCCGCGATCACCAGTTCTGCGCCTGTAACGTAGCGCGCTTCGTCGCTGGCAAGATAGATCACGCCCGCCGCAATATCACCCGGCTGGCCGGGAATGCCCAGGGGTACCACCTTCGCCGAAAGCGCCTCAGGATCGCGCGAAATGTGTTTGGTATTGGCCCCGCCTTCGCCATGTCGTGGCGCGCCTTCGAATTTGTCGTAGACTGGTGTATCGATGATGCCCGGGTAGATGGCGTTCACACGCACGCAGTCCTTCAACGCAGCACATTGCAGCGCCACCGATTTGGTGAATGCGCGTACACCACCCTTAGCCGCGGAATAGGACGGCATGTTGCCTGACCCCGTCAGCGCGACGGTCGACGCAATATTGATCAGAGATCCGCCTCCGCCCGCGCGCATCAGCGGCAGGCCGTGCTTGGTGCCGAGGAACACGCCATCGAGATTGATGCCTATCTGCCGCCGCCAATCGGCAAGACAGAGTTCGGTGATCTGCCCCGCCATGGCGATACCTGCATTGTTCACCAGCACATCGAGGCGGCCGACGCGTGATTTCGTTTCAGCGATCACCGAAATCCAGCTCTCCTCGTTAGCCACATCGTGACACAGAAAGATCGCTTTGCCGCCTCCGTGCACAATTTCGCCCACGCACACTTCTCCCATCTGCGCGTCGATATCGGTGGCGATGACGGCGGCGCCCTCCTGCGCCAACCGCTGTGCGCAGGCCCGCCCGATCCCACTGGCCGCACCCGTGACCAACGCCACTTTTCCGTCGAGTTTTCCCAAAGCCTTAGACTCCTAATTATCTCCATAAGCGACATTCCCCCTCCCCGACATCGGGATGCAAGCCCCGGCCGCGGCTGGCAATTTGGCTTTGGAAAATTTGCTGCTAAGGAACCGCCCTGGTGGGGCCTGTAGCTCAGCCTGGTTAGAGCCGGCCGCTCATAACGGCTTGGTCGCAGGTTCGAATCCTGCCGGGCCCACCAACACCCCTTTCGCCCCGGTTCGCCGAAGTTCGCGAGATCAGATATTATACAGTCATATCAATGGCTAACTGAGCGCCACGGCCCGGTGGCGTCCATTGGCATCCGACAGATTTGTTGGTACTTTTCAAAAAAATACCAACACTTTCGGGTGAAAGTACTAACAGATTATGGGAAATTTCGAGGCCCTCACGGACGCAAGATTGAGGTCTCTCAAATCGCAAGTAACGGACTTCAAGCTCAGCGATGGCGGTGGCCTTCATCTGCTGGTCGCGAAGACGGGAAGTAAGCTTTGGCGCTTGTCTTACCGCTTCAATGGAAAGCAAAAGACACTCGCCCTTGGCGCCTATCCAGCGGTCTCATTGTTCGACGCGCGGCAAGCTCGTGACCTTGCAAAGCGTCAACTGGCAAAAGGATTGGACCTGTCCAAAGAGAGAAAAGCCGAGAAGCGAGAAAGATCTGTGTCCGCCGCAAATACGTTCAAGGTCGTGGCGAATGAATGGTTCGAGCTTAAGGAACCAGGCTGGGCACCAAGCTATTCGTCGAGGTTGAAGGCAAGACTGGACGGCGACCTGATTGCGGTATTCGGCGATCATCCGATTAGAGATATTCAGCCCCTCGAAATGCTGAACGCACTTCGCGCAATCGAGAAGCGTGGCGCCATCGAGATGGCCAAACGCATAAAGCAGATGGCTAGTTCAATCTTTTGCTATGCTGTTGCCACGAAAAGGTGCGCCAACGATCCGACGGCGTCGTTGAAGGGCGTGCTTAGACCACCCAATCCGCCCAAACATCGCCCCGCATTAACACCAGGAGAGCTTCCTGACTTTATGCGTGCTCTCGAGCGGTACGATGGTGGCGACGTAACCAAACTTGCATTGAAATTGGTCATATACACACTCGTTCGCACTGCGGAGGTGCGGTTCGCGCAATGGAAGGAGTTCGAAGACCTCGAAGGTCACGCGCCGTTGTGGCGGATTCCAAAAGAGCGGATGAAGATGCGTCGTGCCCATCTAGTCCCGCTCTCTAAACAAGCGGTCGACGCGCTTCTGGAATTGCGGAAGCTGACTGGTAAGAGCCAATACGTTGTGTCCGCGCCGACAAAAACAGGGGTTATTTCAGAAAACACGATGCTCTTTGCGATTTATCGCATGGGTTATCATAGCAGGGCGACTACGCATGGTTTTCGGACAACCGCCTCAACAGCACTGAACGAACAGCAGTTCAATCGCGATTGGATTGAAATGCAGTTGGCGCATTTCGACGGCAGCGTGCGTGGCATTTACAACGCGGCCGAGTGGCTGCCTGGTCGACGGGAGATGATGGCGTGGTGGGGAAGTTTTGTTGACGGCGTTTCAATGCAAAAGCGTGCTGCTTAAACGTCAACCCATTCAAAATCACCGGGTAGCGAAGACCGCCCACGTCCAAATCGAAGGGCTTTGGAGCTGTTAGCTGTCCGTATCGAGCGACCGCTTATGACCGATTTTGTTGAAGAAGTCGCGCGTTGATCGGACGGAGTGCTGCTGACGGCGATGTTCCGAGCGGATTAGGCGGCGTTTGCGAGGATCAGATCGGCATTTGCTGTGGATTGGGGATCAGCTTTGCCAATTTCCTGAGGTTCTGAGCGGTAGCGGCAAGCAGGAACTCATCGCGAGCACCGCAGGGACCTCGCAATCGCAGTCGGCCCAGCTGCAAGATGCGCTTGAGATGGGCGAACAGCATCTCCACTTTCTTCCGTTCACGGCGGGAGATTATGTAGGCATCTGTCTGGGCGATCTCGCGGGCTAGATCGCGCGCGCCTTCGTAGATGCTGCGAGGCACTTTACGCGCCGGCGTGTTGGGAGAGCAGCGAGGTTTCAGAGCACAGCCGTCGCAGTCATATTTGCTGGCCCGGTACATCAGGGTGGTTCCGTCGTTCACCACGTTACCGTTGGTGGCCAGGGTCTTGCCGCCGGGACAGCGATAGAGATCGGCTTCCGCGTCATATAAGAAGTCGCTGCGCGAGAAGGTATCGTCCGTTCGAGCTGACTTATCGAAGACAGGGATGTGCGGTTCGATCCCGCGTGTGTTCACCAGCCAGTCGAGCATCTCGGCCGTGCCGTAGGCGGAGTCGGCAGCCAGGCGTTCGGGATAGAGACCGAACCTTTGATCGACCCGATCAAGCATAGTGCGAGCAGCTCCAACCTCGGCCTGCCGGATCGCACGGGTGGGCTCGACATCGACGATGATCGCGGCCTTCAAATCGATCAGGTAGTTGTCTGAGTAAGCGAAGAAGGCATGGCCCTTGCGGGCACCGGTCCATTGCGCCGCTGGGTCTGACTTGGCCACGAACTTTGGGACCACCTCACTGGCCGCGCCCCACGCAGCCTCATCAAGCGTTTCCAGATACTCGCGCACAGAGCGGCGCGTTGCTGCGAGCGCCGACCAGTCGGTCTTCTCCGAACCAGAAACCGCGCGCTGCTTGTTGGCGTCGGCCGCGATCAGAGGCTGGCATCGACGGCGAAGCCGTCACCGCCGACCAACCCTTCCTTGATCGCCTGGGCAACGACCGTCTCGAACACATGACGGAAGGCATCGCCGTTGCGGAAGCGGCCGTGTCGGTTCTTCGAAAAGGTCGAGCGATCCGGCACGTCACCATCCAGCCCGAGCCGGCAGAACCAGCGATAGGCTAGGTTCAGGTGAACTTCCTCGCACAGCCGGCGCTCCGATCGGATGCCATAGCAATACTCAACCAGCAGCATCCGGATCAGCAGCTCGGGATCGATCGAAGGCCGTCCGGTTGAACTGTAGAACGGAGCCAAATGCGACCGCAGGCCACCAAGGTCTGCGAAGCGATCGATGACCCTCAGCAGATGATTGACCGGAACATGCCATTCCAACGAGAACTCGTAGAATAGCGCTTCATGATCTGCTTGCTGCCCCATCATCGACCGCGCTCCTGCTTCGACCGCAGAAGTGAATCAGCGTAGCTGTGCCAGCTCAACAGGGGAGTTTTTCAACAAAATCGACCCATAGCGGACCTTGGGAATGTCTAGGGAATTCGTGCTCCCTCTGTCCTTTTCCTGCCGGAGAACGGCTTTTCCTCATCAATGAATTCAAAAGCTTAGAGGCCGCTCGCACTTCTACGAGTCTGGGGGGCAGGAGTTCGAATCTCTTCGAGCGCGCCCTAACATGCAGTTGAAGGAAGTATGGTTCATTTGATCGAACCTGCTGAATTCGCAGAGGGGGGGAACAGTTAGGGGCGCTACTGAGGTAGCTTCGGTTCCATTTCTTGCAAGCGCTCAGTTGCGATCAAATAAGATTGTTGTAGCTTCAGTAGTTCAGCCCTTAGAGTGTGATCGTTGGTCAAGCTTGCCAAGCGGGCACATTCCTCTGCGCGCGCGAGATAGCCAGAACTGGTGTGTGTCACGGCGATACTCCCATTTAACGTGATTTATCGTTTAAAGGCCTGAGGCAATATTGATCTGGATCAATCTACGCGGATGTGTTGCCCGTGGATGGGACGCAACCGCATAACTCTGAACGTTTTCCGCATCAGCGTCATAGATCGCGCTTGGGCCAGTTGAGCGATTTGTTAATTGCCCGCGCTGTAGCGCCAAAACTTGCTATGCCAATACTCCATAGAGCTGGCCATGCAGCAACGGCGAGCAATGGGTATCCGATGTATCGGCCAACAGCGAATAGCAATGCCGGCGGTTCTTCCAATGCCAATATCATAAATCCAAACGAGACAAGACATAGTTGAGAAAACAACGCAACCGCGGCGGAATTCGGCTTTGTTGCGGGCAAAGTGTGAAATGTACGCCGAACGTGATCCGCAGTTGCGTCCAGGAATCTGCTATCCGTGAATGCGACAGCGATGCTTGTCAGTGTATAGCCAGCCCTAAGGAATGGCGCAGCCACGGCCAAGAGGGCGGCGCTGCTGGTTGATGGTTCGCGAGGACTCCATCCTTGCTGCCAAAATAGCCATACCGCCGCGGTCAGCGAGGTTACAACTGCGGCCTGAAGTGCCGCGGCAAAGATTCCCGCGTGGAAAAGCCGTAACACCGATGCCTCTTCACGAGTTGGCGAAGACAAGCGTCTCCTTGATCGAGAGTATTTAAGAGTCGAATTGAGGCGCTGCCTGCAGCACGTCTTGGCCGACATGGTCTTCGAACTTCTTGAAGTTCTCGCGGAACATCGAGACAAGCTTCTTCGCCTGCGCGTCGTAAGCCGCCTTGTCCGCCCAGGTGTCGCGCGGATTGAGGATTTTCGAATCCACACCTGCTACCGCCACCGGAACACGGAAGCGGAAGTGCGGATCCACACGCATCTCGACGCTTGCAAGCGATCCGTCGAGGGCCGCCGCCAGCAAAGCGCGCGTCGCCTTGATCGGCATGCGCGAGCCCGTGCCGAAAGCGCCGCCCGTCCAGCCGGTGTTCACCAGCCAGCAATCGGCCTGATGTTCGGCGATGAGATCGCGCAACAGGTTGCCATATTCGCTGGGATGACGCGGCATGAACGGCGCGCCGAAGCAGGTTGAGAAGGTCGGTTGCGGTTCCTTGCCGAGGCCCTTTTCTGTGCCGGCAACCTTTGCCGTGAAGCCCGACAGGAAGTGATACATCGCCTGGCTCGGCGTGAGCTTGGCGATAGGCGGCAGCACGCCGAAGGCATCGGCCGTCAGCATGATGACGTTTTTCGGGTGACCGGCGCGGCCCGTGTCGCTGGCATTCGGGATGTAGTCGATCGGGTAGGCGGCGCGGGTGTTTTCCGCGTATTTCGCATCGTCGAGATCGAGTTCGCGCGTGACGGGGTCCATCACCACGTTCTCGAGAACGGTGCCGAAGCGTTCGGTCGTCGCGTAGATTTCCGGTTCCGCTTCACGCGAGAGGCGGATCACCTTGGCGTAGCAGCCGCCTTCGAAATTGAAGACGCCGTGTTCGCTCCAGCCATGTTCGTCGTCGCCGACGAGCGTGCGCGAAGCATCGGCCGAAAGCGTCGTCTTGCCGGTGCCGGAGAGACCGAAGAAGATCGCGGCCTTGCCGTCCTTGCCCACATTGGCCGAGCAATGCATGCCCATCACGCGCTTGGGCGGCAGGAGGTAGTTGAGGATCGTGAAGACGGACTTCTTCATTTCACCGGCGTAGGACGTGCCGCCGATGAGGACCATCTTCTTGGTGAAGTTGACCGCGATCACCGTTTTGCTGACCACACCGTGTTTGGCAGGATCGGCCTCGAAACTCGGCAGGTCGATGATTGTGAATTCCGGAGCGAAGCCCTTGAGGTCATCGGCGGTCGGGCGGATCAGAAGCTGGTGCACGAACAGCGAGTGCCACGCATATTCGGTGACGACGCGCACCGGCAGGCGGTGGCTGAGATCGGCGCCGCCAAAAAGATCCTTCGCGAACAGTTCGCGGCCTTCGGCGAATTTCATCATGTCGGCGTGAAGCGCATCGAACTGCGCGGGCGTCATCGCCTTGTTGTTGTCCCACCAGACGTTGGACTCGCTGGCCGCGTCGCGCACGACGAACTTATCATTGGCGGAACGGCCGGTGTGCTGGCCGGTGAGCACCACCAACGGACCATTCTTCGCCACATGGCCTTCGCCACGAACAATCGCCAACTCGTAAAGCGTTGCGGCCGGAAGATTGCTATGAATTCTTTTTGCGGCGACCAGTTGCGTGAAACGTTCGGGGACATTCCCCGCGGCAGGCAATTGCGACATAAGCAGGCCCTTGGATTGAGATTTCGATCCCGTGGAATGGTTATATTATGCTTGACGCATGATAATTTATGTGAAAAACATTAGAAAAATTGTATCAGATTAGACAATTCACGACAATATTGGAAACTGCCCGCATGATCACCGCCGCCCAAATGCGTGCCGCCCGCGCTCTCGCCGGTGTCGATCAGCGCGAACTCGCCGAAAAGTCGGGCCTTTCCGTCCCGACCATCCAGCGCATGGAAGCAAGCGACGGCGTGATCAGGGGCAACGTCGACTCCCTGATGAAATTGATCGTTGCCCTGGAAGCGTTCGGCATCGCGCTGATTGGCGATGGCGCGTCCAGCCCAGGCGGTGGGCGCGGCGTCCGCTTGAAGACCTGAAAGGCTTGGTTCACCCGCGTTCGGAACCCGGTGATCGGGTTGCCCAAATGATTGCGAGAAACACTCCTTTCGCGCACGGCAGAACAGCGACTGCCAGAACGGCCGTTGCAGCCGGCCAGACCAGCATCGCCACCCAGACCGGCCACAGAGCCCAACTATCGACCACAAAGATCAGCGGAACGATGATGTGCCCAACCAGCAATATCGTCAGCCAGGGTGGAGCATCGTCGGCACGGATATGCCTGTAGGGTTCGCCGCAAACCGCACAGTGATCGACCTGTTTCAAATAAGCCTTATACAAAGCGCCCTTTCCGCATTTCGGACACTTCCCGATGACGCCGCGACGGATGGCTGTCCACACAGGGGTGGCGGTTGACGCAGTTACCGGCATTGCAAACTCATCTATCATCCCGGCCCGCGGAGCAGCGGCTCGGGGCGAGGTGTCTGTGCAGCGAAGCGTGCCGGAACGTTGTTGCTCCCCTGCGAGCCGTCACGCATCGACCTTGAGGAGTTTCGCGGCCGCCAAAATGGCTTGCCGGCGTCTGCCGTCGCCCGAAAGGAATGCTTCCTGTTAAAGCTGGACACAAAGCTTGTTCCGCAATTGTTGGGCATTGGCCTGTTCCAGATGCCCCATTTCGCTCTCAAACAATCTGACAGTGTGGCGCAGGTCGCCGATCCAATCAGCTGTCCATTCCGCTTGTGCGGCTATCGCTGCGATGAGCACGCGATAGCGCCTGTAAATCTCCTGGGCTCGCATATGTCCATCCCCCGCTGGAACGGTGATTTTTGAAAGGCCCGGTGTTCTCCTGATGCCGCATCCGCCGTTGGACGCCAAAATTGATATTGAACCATTAATAAGCGAGGTGTAAACGCTATATATGGTAACATATATAGTATAATTGATGTATGAGACATGATTACTGCTTCTCAGCTGCGCGCCGCCCGTGCCCTTCTCGGCCTCGATCAACGACGCCTTGCCGAACGGGCGGGACTCTCGCTTCCAACCATCCAGCGCATGGAAGCAAGCAGCGGGGTAATACGCGGCAATGTCGATTCCCTGACCAAGTTGATCACCGCCCTGGAGATCGCCGGTCTCGAACTTATCGAAGAAAATACGGTCAGCTATGAGGGTGGGCGTGGCGTTCGACTGAAGACAAAAAACACGCATGCCGGACGGACAGACAGATTCGTCAAGCTGACCCCAATCCCGACGGCTTGAAGGGCGGCCCGATGCAAGTTGCGATCTTGCTGTGGTGCATTCTGGCGTTGTTGGCGACCGCCGTGCTTGCGGTTTTGCTTTCGCGGCGGTCGGGCGCCACGGCAACGGTCTATGCGGCCTGCGCGATCGTTTCGGCCATCGCGTGCGCAACCGCTTTCACCGGCATCGGTGCCGTTCATTCGGACACCGTGCACCTGCCACTCGGCCTGCCGTGGATGGGCGCCAATTTTCGCGCGGATGCCTTGTCGTCGCTGTTTCTCCTCATCGTCAATCTCGGAGCGGCAGGCGCAAGCCTCTACGCAATCGGCTATGGGCGGCATGAATCGGCGCCCCAGCGCGTATTGCCGTTTTTTCCCGCCTTTCTGGCGGGCATGAATCTGGTTGTTCTTGCGGATGACGCTTTCAGCTTTTTGCTGGCATGGGAATTCATGTCGCTGACGTCGTGGGCACTGGTGATGACCCATCACCGCGCGGCGGACAATGCACGCGCCGGTTACGTCTATATCCTGATGGCGAGCTTCGGCACCTTCGCGCTTCTGCTCGCCTTCGGGTTGCTGGCCGGACCCGACGGCCATTACGGCTTCGAAGCGATCCGGGCGCATCACCCTTCCGCGCTCTACGCCGCGCTTGTGCTTCTGCTGGTCCTTGTCGGGGCGGGATCGAAGGCAGGGCTTGTGCCGCTGCACGTCTGGCTGCCGCTCGCCCATCCCGCAGCACCCAGCCATGTCTCCGCGCTGATGAGCGGCGTGATGACCAAGGTCGCGATCTACGCGTTCATCCGTATCGTGTTCGACCTGCTCGGTCCGCCGGTCTGGTGGTGGGGGATCGTGGTGCTGGCGCTGGGCGGCGCGACCGCTTTGATGGGCGTGCTCTACGCGCTGTTCCAGAACGATCTCAAGCGGGTACTCGCCTACAGCACGATCGAGAATATCGGGTTCATCTTCGTGGGCCTGGGTCTGGCGCTGGCGTTCGGCGCCGATCATTTCCAAACCGCCGCTGTGCTGGCCCTGACGGCGGCATTGTTCCACGCCTTCAACCATTCGATTTTCAAAAACCTGCTGTTCTTCGGTTCCGGCGCGGTGCTGACCGCAACCGGTGAGCGCGACATGGAAAAGCTGGGCGGCCTCATTCACCGCATGCCCGTCACGGCCTTCGCGGTTCTCATCGGTTGCGCGGCGATCTCGGCGCTGCCGCCGCTCAACGGCTTCGCCTCCGAATGGCTGACCTTTCAGGCGATTCTGCTCAGTCCGGAACTTCCGCAATGGGGATTGAAGCTCATCGTTCCGGCGGTGGGGGCGTTGCTGGCGCTGTCGGTGGCGCTGGCTGCCGCGTGCTTCGTCAGGATTTTCGGCATCGCCTTTCTCGGCCGCCCTCGCAGCACCGCCGCAGAAGAGGCGCAGGAAACAGACAGGTTTTCGCTGGGCGTGATGCTCGCGCTGGCCGCAGTCTGTCTGCTCGCGGGCATTCTTCCCGGATTCTTCATCGACGCGATTGCGCCGGTGGTGCAGCACCTGCTTGGCGGCCACATGCCGCGACAATCCTCCATCGCCTGGCTGTCGATGGTTCCGATCACGAAAGATCGAAGCTCGTATAACGGGCTGCTTGTCTTCCTGTTCATCGTGGCATCGGCGTCGCTTGCCGCTCTGGCCATCCATCTGCTGGCATCCAAAGCCGTGCGCCGCGCGCCCGCATGGGATTGCGGTTACCCGAACGCAAGCCCGCTCACACAATACACGGCGGGAAGTTTTGCCCAGCCGATCCGTCGCGTCTTCGGAACGCTGCTTTTCCGCGCCCGTCTGAACATCGAGATCCCGCCGCCGGGCGATGTGCGGCCGGCGAAATTCAGCGTCCACCTTGAGGATATCGTCTGGAACGTCCTTTACGTGCCGCTGGAGGGCGCTGTCGGCTTCGTGGCCGGGCGGCTGGATGTACTGCAGTTCCTCACCATCCGGCGTTATCTCAGCCTCGTCTTCGTCACGCTCGTCGTGTTGCTTCTGGTGATCGCAATATGGCGCTGATCCACGATTTCGCCGTTCAGGGCGCACAGATGATACTGGTGGTGCTTTTGGCGCCGCTGGTTACCGGCCTCGTGCGAAAGATGAAGGCGCGGCTGTTGCGCCGCAAGGGACCGCCGGTGCTGCAGCCCTATCGCGATCTGGTCCGGCTCGCACGCAAGGAAGTCGTCCTGGCCGACAATGCCTCGTGGCTGTTTCGTGCAAGCCCCTATCTGATCTTTGCCGCGACCTGGGTGGCCGCCGCACTCGTGCCGACATTCGCCACGGGCCTGTTGTTCAGCTGGACGGCCGATCTTATCGCGATCGTGGCGCTGCTCGGCAGCGCGCGTTTCTTCCTGGCGCTTGCAGGCATGGACGTCGGCACCAGCTTCGGCGGTATCGGCTCCAGCCGGGAGGTAATGATCGCGTCGCTCGCGGAGCCCGCGATGATCATGATCGTGTTTTCGCTGGCACTGCTGGCAGGCTCGACGCAATTGTCGGCCATCTCACAATATATGGTATCGCCCAATGTGGGGCTGCGCGTGACGCTGGGCCTTGCGCTGATCTCGCTCGTGATGGTGGGGATTGCCGAGAACGCGCGCATCCCGGTCGACAATCCCGCCACCCATCTCGAACTCACCATGGTGCATGAGGCCATGGTGCTGGAATATTCCGGCCGCCATCTGGCGCTGATCGAACTGGCCGCGTCGCTCAAATTGCTTCTGTATCTCTCGCTTATCGGCTGCATCTTCCTGCCCTGGGGCATGGCGCCGATGCGCGCCGGATGGTCCGCCTATGCAATCGGCGGGGCCGCCTATGTACCCAAGCTGGCATTGGGCTGTTTCGCGCTTGCGATGTTCGAAACCGCCATCGCAAAGATGCGCGTGTTCCGCGTTCCGACCTTTCTGGGCGCGGCCTTGATGCTGGGCCTGTTGGGCGCGCTACTTCTTTTCGTGTCGCGGGGCCTCTAGATGCACGGACTGGCCTTCGACATCGCGCATCTTCTGGCCGGCGGACTCGTACTGGTGAGCTTCATGCTGCTCTACCAGGACCGGCTTTATGCGTTGCTCAACGTGTATGCCTTTCATGCCGTCGTGCTGTCGCTCTCGGTAGGCTGGCAGGCTTATATCCAGGATGCGCCGCATCTTTACATAACGGCCCTCATTGCGCTGGTCTTCAAGGCCATCGTCATCCCCGTCGTGCTTCATCGCATGATCGTACAACTCGGCATCCACCGTGAAATCGAAACGGTCACAAGCATCGGTCCGGTCATGCTTGTGGGGATCGGCCTCGTCGGGCTTTCCATGGCCGTCATGTTGCGGGTCACCACCGATGCGAGCCTGATCGCGCGCGAAGATCTCGCCTTCGCACTCTCCGTCCTCCTGCTGGGCCTGCTGATCATGGTCACAAGGCGCAACGCCGTGGGCCAGGTGGTCGGCTTCATGTCGCTGGAGAATGGTCTGGTCCTTGCCGCGACTGGCGCCAAGGGAATGCCGCTGGTGGTCGAGATCAGCGTCGCCTTTTCCGTTCTGATCGCTTTCATCGTGATCGGAATATTCCTCTTCCGCATCCGCGAACGCTTCGACACCGTGGACATCCGCGCGCTCGACCGCTTCCGGGGGGATCGCCGATGAGCGGGATACTCAACGGCGTGACCCTGGTTCTGGCGATCCCGGCCGCAGCAGCCGCCCTGCTTGGCGTCCTTCCCGGTTACCGGCTCTCGGCGCGGCTCAACATGCTGGCGAGCCTGCTGACGTTTCTGGCCGCGCTCTCGCTCTTCGTCGCGCATCCAACGGTCAACGCATATTTCCTCATCGACGATCTCAACATCGTCTTCATCGTGCTCAACACCTTCGTCGGCTTCACGACAAGCGTGTTCAGCGCAAGCTATATCGGCCACGAGTTGGAAACAGGGCGTTTGACACCGGCCTATCTGCGTTTCTATCACGCGATGTATCAGGTGATGATGTTCGGCATGAACCTCGCACTGATCGCCAACAATATCGGCCTCATGTGGGTGGCGATCGAACTGGCGACGCTCGCAACCGTGGTGATGGTCGGCATCTATCGCACCCATGAGGCGCTAGAAGCCGCGTGGAAATATTTCATTCTCGCGAGCGTCGGTATCGCCTTCGCGCTGTTCGGCACCATCCTCGTCTATATGGCGGCGCAGCCGGCAGTGGGGGAAGGGCTTCAGGCCATGACCTGGACCGTCCTCGTCGCGCGCGTCGCGGGCTTCGATCCGGCGCTCTTGAACGTCGCCTTTGTTTTCCTCTTCCTCGGCTACGGCACGAAAGTGGGCCTCGCACCTCTGCACGCCTGGCTGCCGGACGCCCATGCCGAAGGACCAACGCCGATCTCCGCGGTGCTGTCGGGCCTGCTGTTGAACGTGGCGCTCTACGCCATCCTGCGATTCAAGATGCTGATGACGGCGAACCCGCTTGCCATCGCGCCCGGTCCGCTGATGGTTACGGCAGGGCTGATCTCGGTCCTGTTCGCCGCCTTCATGCTTTATCGCCGCCGCGACATCAAACGGCTGTTCGCCTATTCCTCGATCGAACACATGGGCATCATCGTGTTCGCCTTCGGCATGGGCGGGCCGCTTGCGAATTTCGCAGGGCTTCTTCAGATGACGATGCACAGCCTCACCAAATCGGCGATCTTCTTCACCGTCGGCCATGTGGCGCAGGTCAAGGGAACGCAGCGGATTTCCGAGATCAGCGGCCTGACCGAAAGCCATCCCATGCTCGGCTGGTCGCTGGTGCTGGGCGTCATCGCCATCGCGGGCCTACCGCCGCTCGGCATCTTCATGAGCGAATTCCTGATCGTCAGTTCGACCTTCGCCCGCGAGCCGCTTCTCGCAGTGGCGCTGGTACTCGGCCTGCTGGTCGCGTTCGGCGCGCTGATGCTGCGCGTGCAGGGTTTCGCCTTCGGCGAACCGACCGGCAGCACGCAGCCGGTGCGCGCCTCCTATGTGCCGATTTTCGCACATTTGGCGCTCGTGCTGGCGGCCGGCCTCTATTTGCCGCCCTTGCTCGTGGCATGGTTTCAGCATGTCGCGCAGATGTTGGGATAAGGCGATGCAGAGCATTCCGACATTGGCCGATATCGTCGGCGCCGGCCGCAAGGTGGCGAACCACGGGCCCTATCCGCGCGCCGAGGTTGACGCGAATGTCTGGCAACGCGTCACAAACCAACTCGCGGCGTCCCAATGGACCTTATCGGGGCTTTGGGGTGACGCCGCAGCCGTTCACATGGCGCTTCTGGACGAACCTGCTGCCAAGATGGGTGTCGTAAGCCTTGCTTGTCCGGACGGGCGCTTCCCTTCCGTCGCGCAACAGCATCCTCCCGCGATCCGTCTGGAGCGCACGATCCGCGATCTCTTCGGGCTTGAGCCCGAGAACGCGCCCGATCCGCGGCCGTGGCTGGATCACGGCCGATGGGGTGTGCGCCATCCACTCGGCACGAAGACGATGGACGTGGAGGCGGAGCCTTACACATTTCTGTCTGCCGAAGGCGAAAGCCTGCACCAGATCGCGGTCGGCCCGGTTCACGCCAGCATTATCGAGCCGGGGCATTTCCGCTTCCACGCGAATGGCGAGGCCGTTGTCCGGCTCGAAGCCAGGTTCGGCTACGCGCACAAAGGCGTCGAGGCGCTCATGCGGGGCGCCGATCTTGAACACGCAGCGAAGTTAGCGGGCCGGGTGTGTGGCGACAGCACGGTTGCCTACACCGTCGCTTTTGCGCGCGCTGCCGAAGCGGCGCTTGGAGTGGACGTACCTTCACGCGCACATTGGTTGCGCGCGCTGATGGCCGAACTGGAACGTCTGGCCAATCACCTTGGCGACATCGGCGCCATCTGCAACGACGCATCGTTCGCGCTGATGCAGGCTCATTGCGCCGTTCTGCGCGAGCGCGTGCTGCGCGCGTCAGACATATGTTTCGGCCATCGCCTGATGCGCGATTGTGTCGTGCCCGGCGGCGTTGCCCTGAATCTGAAGGACGAGAACATTCCCGTATTGCGCGAACTTCTCGCGGAGATCGGGCGGAGATTTCCCGCCCTCGTCGAGCTGTATGACAACACGGCCTCGCTTCAGGACCGCACCGTCGCGACCGGGATTCTCAAGCCCGCGCTCGCGCAGCAATATGGTGCGGGCGGCTATGTCGGGCGCGCCTCCGGGCGCTCTTTCGATGCGCGGCGGGCGTTTCCCTATCCGCCTTATGACCGGCTGACATTCGAGGTTCCGGTGTTGCAAGAGGGAGACGTCAACGCGCGCGTCTGGATTCGCATCCACGAAGTCAAACAGAGCATGATGCTGATCGAACAAATTCTCGGCGGCCTTCCGAATGGAACGCTACGTGCCACGATTCCGAGCGGTGCGGGCGAGGGGCTTGCCATTATAGAAGGATTCCGCGGCGATGTTCTGGCGTGGCTGCGCCTCGATGTCGATGGGCGCGTCGCGCGTTGCCATTTGCGCGATCCGTCTTGGTTCCAGTGGCCGCTTCTGGAATCCGCGATCGAAGGCAACATCGTGGCGGACTTCCCGTTGTGCAACAAATCGTTCAATTGCGCCTATTCCGGCTGCGACCTGTGAGGCCATGATGCGCAAATTGCTGTTCCAGGGACTTGTCCGCTCGCCGCTCACCGAGCCACGGCCCTTTGCGGACGATGCGGAACTGATCGCGCTCGCGGCCAAGCTGGACAGCACGGCGCGCCAGCGCCTCGGACGCAGCCTTTCCCTCCGCGAGGTGGACGCGGGCTCCTGCAATGGTTGCGAACTGGAAATCCATGCCTTGAGCAATGCGTTCCACGACCTCGAACGGTTCGGATTGAAATTCGTCGCCTCACCCCGCCACGCGGACGTTCTGTTTGTCACAGGTCCGGTGACGAAAAACATGCGCGAGGCATTAGAGCGCACATACCAGGCTATGCCGTCGCCGAAATGGGTGGTGGCAGTGGGCGATTGCGCGCTCGACGGCGGAATGTTTGCCGGAAGTTACGCCGTGATGGGGGGAGTTTCGACGGTTCTGCCGGTGGACCTTCACATCAAGGGATGCCCGCCTCGACCTCAAGCCCTGCTTGCGGGACTCCTCGCGCTGATCGAGGCCCCGCGAGCAAACATCAATCAACACACAGCACAGGTTGGCCCATGATCAGAGTGGACGAGCACATCTCGCCCTTCGGTACCGTCACGATCTTTCGAACGAAATCGACCGGCTCGCTTGTTTACAAGCAGGGCGGTTGTTGCCAGAGCGAAGCCGACAACAATGGCGTAAGCTTGGCATCTTACATCCACGCCATATTCGGTCTGATCCTTCAGACATCAGCTCAAAGCATACTCCTGATCGGTTGTGGCGGCGGCACGCTGGGCACAATGCTGGCGCGTAGAAACCGTGAGGTAACGGCCGTCGATGTGAACCCGGCCGCCTTTGCCTTTGCCCGGCAGTATTTCGATTTGCCGGAAAGCGTCGATTGCAGGGTGGCGGACGGCCGCGAATTCCTTTTGTCCGACAGCCGCCGCTACGATGCGATTGTCCTGGATGCGTTTCAAGGAGATCATGTTCCCTCCCACCTACAATCCTTGGATTTCTTTACTCTAGTACAGTCGCGTCTCACATCGCGCGGAGCGATGTTCGCCAACGTGTATGTCACGCACGATCTCGACGACACGCCAGACAGAATCGTCAATTGCATGGCCAATGTCTGCCCAGATGTGCGCTTGCTCGACAGCCAGGGCTGGAGGAATCGCAACGCCATTGCGATGGCGGGCTACGTCTCGGAGCTGAATGCGCCTCCTCTTTTGGACCGGCCGCAAATCGACGCAGATGATATCGAACTGGAACTAGTGACCATGAGATTTCGCGATTGGAAAAGGTTTCTGTGACGCTTCAGGCAAGAAAAGCTCAATGTTTATGGCGAGCAAGTCTTCCCGGTGGTGCAAAATGCCCGGTTGCGCCAGCTCGCATGGCGGGATACTCGCGCATTCGTGGATGTCTATCGCGCGCCAGACCCATTATCTCCATCGTTGGGACATGACGGCATCGAGCAGCGGCCAAATGGAAACCAATGGAATTCCATGGAGGCTGGCAACGAAGCTGCGGAAAAGGCCTACCGGCTAGCTCGATCTCCATCCGGATGAACCGAGCGATATCCCAAGAAAAACTCCTGAGTGGCAATCAGATTGGCATGCGGTAACCGTAGAATTCGTGGTCTTCGTTGTAGCCGCCTTGACCCGCACCGAGATCGGCGAAGTCGGCGACGAATTCGATCGCCGCGATCCACTTGACCATCTTGAACCCCAACTCGTTCTCGCTTCGCAGCCGTAAAGGCGCGCCGTGCAGAACGCTGACCGGCGCTCCGTTCATCTCGTAGGCGAGGATCGTCAGCGCGTGGCGCATGTTCTCGATCGTGTGCACATCGTAGTAGCGGCCGCCGTCTGCGCCATCGGCCAATGAGTAGAACACGGCGTACCGGGCCGCGGGCGTCGGCTTCACCAGATCGAGGATATCGCGCATAGAAACGCCGCCCCATTCGGCAACACCCGACCAGCCCTGGATGCAGAAATGCGTCGTGATCTGTTCCTGCTTTGGCATCGCCTGAAGTTGGGCGAGAGACAGGTCTTGCGGAAATTCCACCATGCCGCCGATGCGCAGCCTGTAGCTCGCGAAGTTTTCTTTCACAAGTTCATCGAACTCCCAGGAGTTGGGCATCGTGCCGTTCGGCCAGAAATAGGGAGATATGTCCTTGCTGGTGAGTTGCGAGCGCGGATCCCAACCCTCGGCCAGCCCCATGAGCCAGCCGACCAGGAACGCGCCCGCCCGTTGCACCTGACGGGCGTACCGAATGGTATAAGGCGAGACGACGAGCCATGCGATCACCAGGACCACCATAGCCAGCACGAACAACGGAAATCCGCTCCATGATGCGTCATTGACGTCGCCGAACATGTGATTGGTGGTCTGCCGCAGGCCCGTGACGAACACCATCGCACCGTGCGCCGCGATAAAGGCCACGAACCACGCGAAGGAAAGGAAGTGTATCGAGCGCATGGCTTGCCGGTTGAACAACCGACCGAACCATCCCAGCGCGTTGGAGATTGCCGGGCTCTGCATGAGCCCCGTGGCGATGGAGACCGGAGCTGCGACGAACACAGTGAGGAAATAGGTGAGTTGCTGGAGGCCGTTGTAGCGGGTCCAGCTATCATCGACGGGAAAGTTCAGCGAGGCATATTGGATCGCCGTCGAAAGTGCGGCCGGAAACACCCCCCACGTCACCGGCACAAGCCTCTGCCACTGATCGGTCGCAAACAGCAGTGCGTAGAAGGCAACACCGTTGATCAGCCACAACAGATTGACGGAGAAATGCCACCATCGCGCCAGCCCCAGCGAGTGGCGTAACCCCGGAATACCGAGCCAGCTCGGCAACGTTACGGAGTCGTCCTTGGCCGTCCAGATGCGGTCTTTGGGAACCGGAACCTGAAACCGGAGCCAGTCGGTCCCCGGTGTGCAATCACGCCTCCAGTAAAGTCGCGGATGGTCGGCGAGGATTTGCAGGCCGGCGCGCATGATGAACAGCATGAAGAACATGTTCAGGAAGTGTTGGACCTGCAGCCACCAGGGAAAGCCTGAATCCACCGACGGCGCCGACTGCGCGATACCGGGATGTTCTCGGATGAAAGCCTCTACATTTGGAATCTCCCGCAGGCTTTGCGCCAGCGCGATCAGGCAGAGCAGCGCCGCGGCGCCGATGGGGAGCGCCCACAACGTATTGATCCAGCGCCCACCAATCCGTATCCGCGGGGCAATTCCCTGTTGCGGCGGTATCCAGTGGTCAAGGCGGATGCGGTCATCCGCATCGCTGAGGCTGGCACGGAGAGGTTCTGGCGAAGGAGGTAGCGAAGTCATGGTCAGCGCCCGATCGTTTTCATCGATCGCGCCTGGCAAGAAAGTCAGTCGCGAAGCTTGGTGAGTGCGGAACCTTTATGAAAGGCGATGTGGTCCGTCTTGCTGCTTTTGATCTCATATTGGGGAACATCCGGGCTCGCGTGATGAGTGTAGCCCTTGTGTTCGACGTTGCGCGTGTGCACGCGGACAATTGTGCCGCTGACCCGTCCGGCTTCCGAGTTCCAGCTCACGCGATCACCGACTTTGAACGAGTGGTTCATAATGGCCTCGATGGTCTTGGGATTGCGCTTTCTGCGGCCATCATGCGCTCCCATCGGCACCAAAGCAGCATGAATTCGCCGTTACCGGCTTTGGATCTCGCAGACGGAGGTCTAAGCTTGGAGCCGACAGGCCAAGAACCACCTTATCCATTGGAACCGTCACGAGTACCTTTTTCACCATAGGTCATTCGACCAGGACGATTGTTGAATTTGCCGACCTTTTGCGGGAGGCCGACGTCGATCTTGTGGTCGACGTTCGGTCGATGCCGCGCTCGCGGACCAATCCGCAATTCAACGAGCAAACCTTTCCCCAGGCGTTGGCACCGCGGCACATCGACTATGAGCATGTCTCCGAACTGGGCGGTCATCGGGGAAAAATCGATCTCTCGAAACCTTCGCCCAACGCCTATTGGCGGGTGCGCGGCTTTCGCAACTATGCGGATTATGCGCTGACAGAGCCCTTCGCCGTTGGCTTCGCGCGACTGCGAGAGCGGGGCAGCTGTCGGCGATGCGCGATCATGTGTGCGGAAGCGGTCTGGTGGCGCTGTCACCGGCGCATCATCGCCGATTATCTCCTGGCTGCTGGGGAGCGTGTGAGGCACATTCTGGGGCCACTCAACATAGATGAGGCGAGCATGACACGGGGCGCCGTCGTTCGTGGAGATGGAACGATCGTTTATCCTGCTGAAGGCTTGCAGATGGAATAAGCTGTCGATCGTTCACCTGAACGCAGCTTCGCGGCAATAGGCCAACGCCGCCATTCTGATCGCTTCGGATTGGGCGGGGTAGGTGTGTAGAACGCGTGACAGGTCGCGCATTCCAAGTCCGGCGCTCATTGCAACGGATATCTCGTTGATCATTTCGCTGGCGCGGGAGGCCACGATCGTGGCGCCGAGGATGGTATCGGTTCCTTCCTTGACATGAATCTTGACATAACCGTTGTCTTGCCCATCGAGGATTGCCCGGTCGACATCGTGCATCATCACCGTGAAACTTTTGGCCGGAATGGAATTTCTTTTGGCCTCCCAGGCATGAAGGCCGATATGGGCGATTTCCGGATCGCAATAGGTACACCACGGGATCGTCAACCGGCTTTGGCCGTTTTCCTTTCCCGCCAGCGCGTTTTGAACCGCCATGCGCGCGGAAGCTTGCGCGACGTTCGTGAACTTATCCGATACGCAAACGTCACCGGCCGCGTATACGTTCTCGTTTGTCGTGCGAAGGAAATCATCGACCGTGACGCCTTGCGCGGAATCGCACTTTATCCCGGCGGCTTCAAGACCAAGGTTCTCCGTGTTGGGCATCCTGCCGATGCTCAGAAGAATCGCGTCCGCCTCGATACAGTCCTTGACCTCGTTGTTCACCGTGTCGAGGCATTTCGTATCCCCTTGAAGATGGGCGCCGACGACGGTTGTATTCAGGCGAATGACCACCCCGTCGCGCGCCATCGAGCGCGACAGCATTTCGGCGGCGTCGCGTTCTTCGCGGGGAAGGAATTTCGGGTCGTTTTGCACGATGGTCACATGCGCCCCCAGCCGGCAATAGGCCTGTGCCAGTTCGCAGCCGAGCGGGCCGCCTCCGATGACCACCAGCCGTTTGGGCAGTTCGTCTATTTCGAACATCGATTCACTGGTGTGATATCCCACTTGATCGAGGCCGGGAATGTTTGAGGGCCTGGGGCGCGCGCCGGTCGCAACCAGTGCTTTTCGGAAGTGCAGCGGGGTGCTTCCGACCAGAATATCCGTAAAACCCGAAAAGCGCGCATCGCCAAAAAACAAATCCGCGCCAAGAGCCTGCAACCGCTCGGCGGAATGATACTCCGCAATGCGTGCGCGAATGCGGGCCATGCGCGCCATCACCGCGCCGAAGTTCAGGGCCGGCTCGGTGAAGCTTGAGGCGTAGAATTCCTCCGCTTGACGCTTCGCGGCGTAGGCATGCGCGGCGTGAATGATAGCCTTGGACGGGACTGATCCCGCGTTGAGCGAATTGCCGCCGAGCCGGTTTCGCTCGATCAGGGCAACCCTTAAGCCCAGCCGGATTGCCAGATCGGCCGCGGCCAGACCCGCGGGCCCGGCGCCGACAATGACCAGATCATAGGGATTGCGCGGTTCGGGATTGCGCCAATCCACAGGTCGCACATATTCGACGAGCTTGTTCTGGCTGTGTGGTTTCGGTGGTAGCGGCGTCGGTCCGTCGGTCATGGAGGCGTCAACCATCCTCCTTCGAAGCCCACGCGTTCCAGGCCGGTTCGGATATAGGTGCAACTCCGCAATATTCTCCAGATCAGGCCAGTTTTATAATTCTCGATCATCATCATGAGCAGTCCCTGGTCGAGCCCATACCAACCTTCGGAAACCCAACCGCCACCGTCGCCCACCAAGGTGGGATTGAACCCGCTCGCAAACCGTTTCTGCGGACACACCTGCGGATAGGCCGCCAGCAAATGGCGCGTTCCTGCGAGTGCGGCTTTCGGGTCGAACGGAAGGGTTGCGAGCATTGCCCAGGGCGCGATCGTTCCGTCATCCGGCCCAATCGGAACGCCGCGCGACATGTAGCCGAAGAAACGGCGGTCTCGTCCGTTTTCGCGCATCTCGCTGTCGCCGGGTCCGTCACCCGCAGTGATCCCCCAGAAATCGCTGCCATATCCGGCATATCCTCCCGGATTGTGGGCGCCATATTCGCGATGCACGCCGATGGTGCTTTTGGTGTTCTCGAAATAGTCGCTTCCTCGAATTCGCATGAACGTATCTTGAATGCCGCGAAAATCGATCCATGCGTGCGAGAACAGATGGGTGAACAACGGCCCCGAATACAGGACATCACGCGCCAGCACGTTCTCCCATTGATAGGTCACGCTCCAACCCGAATAACTCGCCGGTGAAAGCGGATGCGTCGGTGAGCCTGCGCCAAGGATGTAGAGGATCGTTGCCTCGTTATAACCTTCCCATCCATAATGGAGAAAGCCGCATTCCGGCTTCCAGCCTTGCGAAAGGGTCTCCATGCCGTTCTGTGCCCAACGCCAGTCGATGCGCCTGTAAAGCGCTTCCACCAGTTCGCGGATTTCGCGTTCGCCATCGCGATCGAAATAGCACTGAGCAGTAAGCATTCCCGCGACAAGCAGCGCGGTGTCGATCAGCGACAGCTCGCATTGCCAGACCCGGCGGCCGGCCTTCATGTCGAGAAAATGATAATAGAAGCCTTTGTATCCCGTCACATCCGGCTGATCGCTTTGCGGACTTTGCCAGAAGAATCGCAATGCTTTCAGCACACGCGTGGCGGCGTCTTTGCGCGCCATCCAGCCATTTTCCACCGCCGCCGGATAGCAGGAAAGGGCAAACCCGACCACCGCGATGCTGCAGGGCGACCCGTCACGCGACGTATCTGCGACAAGGCCCGTATCCGGATCGGTGTAATCCACAAAATAGTCGAATGCCGCGCGTTGCAATTCGTCCGTCAGGGCTTCGTCCGGCAATGATGATAGTGCATCCACGGCAAGCTCTAGCGGGGGCATGTAAAATGTATGGCGGCCACGGATTGGGGCGGCACTACAACTTCGAGATTGAGCATGCCGGCTTCATAAGCGAAGGATAATGGCTCCGGATTCATTCGGGAAGCGTCGTTCAGGCTGGCGATCATCGATGCGGTGAGATAGTCGGGTTTGCCCATCTGCTCCCAGTGGCGCTTGGCATTGGCATGTTCCAGATCGATCCGCCGCAGCGAAGCCACCGATTCCGGCTGCGCGATTTTCAGGGAAAGGGTGACTGTCTCGGTCGCGATGGGATGGCGGGGCAATGCGAAATTCGTCAGCATCACAGTCACGTCCTTTTCGCCGCGAATGGCCCACATATCGACGGTTTCGTGTTGCCCTGTGGTGGGCAGCAACTCCGTCCCCAGTTCGTGGAGCAATTGAAAGGCGCGATGGGCGGGCTTGGCAATGCCATAAATGGTCTGCAAGCCGAATCCACCGTGGAACGGGATCGAAGGAAAATAATTTTCCTCAAAGATGTCCGAAAAGGTCCAATAGCTGTAACCTTGTACCAGGCCGTTCGCTTCAAGGACCGTTTTGACGATGAAGGCCGCGGCATACGGATCGTCATGCATGGGGTCGCGCGGATTGGAAGAGGTGCACCATTCCGTGTAGTAGACGGGCCGGTCACCGGCCTTGGCGCGGACATCGCGCGCCTGAGCCTGCAGGATGCTGCGCGTGCTTTTCGACAATTGCATTTCGGTATCGTCGCCCGGCTGGCCGAACGCGTCGGTGGGATAGTGATGGGTGCTGATGAAGTCGGCTGGCAGATCGTTGGCGGTGCAAAAACCTATGAAATCTTCGATCCATGCATTCGCCGCAGTGGCCGGGCCGCCCACCCTGAGCGCGGCATCGACGGATTTGATAGCGTCCACCGTGTAACGGTAAAGTTCGAAATATTCGTTTTGCTTGCCGCTACCGAAAGCCGTCAAATTGGGCTCGTTCCAGACTTCGAAAAACCACTGCCGGACTTCTTCGACGCCATAGCGATCGACCCAATGTTTCACGAGCTTTCGGATTAGAACGGACCATTGGGCATAATCCGTGGGCGGGGTCACATTGGCTCGGTAGTGAAAAACGGTCTGTCCGCCGGAGGACAGCGTCGACGGCATGAAGCTCAATTCCACGAACGGTTTCATCCCGATGGACAATAGGAAATCGAAAATCTGATCGGTGTTGAAGAACGAATACAAAAGTTCGTCACTCTGGCAAATCAGCGTTCCCATATCGTCCGACAGGATGCCGTGAAACCGTACATGCTTCATGCCGAGTTCGTCATGGGCGCGTTTCAATTGCGCTTGCCAATCGGCGCGCAGCGCTAGCGTCGCATGTCCGCTTCCAACCGTGTGCTCCCAAAAATGCGGTAGCGGAACGGCCGGTTGAGCGAAGTCGCAGCTGAAAGTCGCAGTCATAATCGCCAAAAATTTGTGTGAATAAGTAAGGTGGTTTTGCGCCGAATGCTTGTTACAGGCATGCCATCAACGGAAACAAAATCGTCGAACCAAAAGTTCCACGGGTTTCGATTACAATCGGGAAAGCCTGGAATGTTTCAACCGGTGGCGGGGATGACGCTTTGCGCTGCTCCCAACCGGCCCCGGATTTTGTCGGCCACTCGCAACGCGTTGGCGATAATGGTCAATGTCGGGTTCACCGATCCGATCGAGGGAAAGAAGCTCGCATCGGCCACATAAAGATTGTCGAGTTCGTGGCACTTGCAGTCGAGATCGAGAACCGAGGTCGCAGGGTCACGCCCGAAGCGGGCTGTTCCTGCCTGGTGCGCGGTGCCTCCAATCGGGATATTCTTGCCCAGATACAGGCTGCGCTCCAGAAGCAGGGGATGAGCACCCGCTTTGCGCAGGATTTCTTTCAGCTTCGCCTTCAAGCGGCGATGGGCCTCCATATTATTTTGCGTGACATCGAGCACCACACGATCGCCCTCATAAAGGATTCTATTTTCCGGGCACGGCAGATCTTCGCTGGAGAGCCAGAAATCCATCGAATGCCGCGCCATCTCTTCGAACGGCATCCGTGGCATCCATTCCAGCCATTCCGGCAGCGCCTCGCCGCGGATTTGCGCGCCATGCGATGTTGCGCACATCTGGATAAGGCCGAGCGGATATTCCCAATCGTCGGCGCCGAAATAATAGTCGCTGATCGCAAGTGTCTTCTGGAAGACGGTCTCATTGGGTTCGCGCATCAGGGCCATGAGAATCGACTGGTTGTGACGCATATAATTACGCCCCACCTGACCGGAGCCGTTAGCCAGGCCATTGGGGTGTTTGTCGTTCGCCGATCGCATTAGCAAAAGCGCCGACGAGAGCGCGCCGCAAGCCACGACGACGATGTCGGCCGTGTATCGCTCCGTTTCGCCATTCCTGGTCACAACCACACCCGAAACCGTTCTGCCGGAAGCGTCCGTTTCCAGCCTCGCTGCATAAGCACCGGTCAGAAGGGTCAGATTGTCATGAGCCTTCAGCGCGGGATCGACACAGATGACTTGCGCATCCGCCTTGCCGTTCACCAGGCATGGAAAGCCATCGAAAGCATCGCAGCGGATGCAGATGCTCGTGGGCGTCGTTTTGCCGTTCTGCTCATCCAACAAAATGCCCAAAGGCAGATGAAAGGGATTGAGGCCGTCTTTCGCCAAGCTGTCGTTCAGCGCCTGAATTCGCGGTTCATGCGAGACGGCAGGATAAGGATATGGTCCGCTCGAGGGCGGCTCGGTCGGATCTTCGCCCCGCTGTCCGTGCACATGGAACAGGCGTTCAGCTTGCGTGTAATACGGCTCGAACACATCGTATTTCAGCGGCCAGGCGGGCGAGAGTCCATCCTTATGACGGATCTCGTCAAAGTCGCGCTCGCGCATCCGAAAGAGAGCGGCGCCGTAAACCTTGGAGTTTCCGCCAACATAGTAGTGCAGGCCGGGCTGGAAACTGCTGCCGTCCTTGCCGTACCAGGTTTCCCTTGCCTGATAGGCTCCGTCGACAAACACGGTCTGGGAATCCCAGTTGGCCCGGGAGCGGGGAAGATAATCGCCGCGCTCGATCAGCAGGATGCGTTTGCCGGTGGGGCCGAGCCTTTGTGCCAATGATGCGCCACCGGGCCCGCTGCCGATGACAATCAGATCATAATGTCTATCGGCTTGCACCGCTCAGCCTCCGGTCGCAAAGCCCGGAAAGAGCGTCATCCCGCCATCGACGAACAAGGTGGTGCCGACCACATAGTCCGATTGATCCGACGCGAGCCACACGGCGGCTCGTGCGATATCCTCTGCCTCGCCGATCCGGCCATAGGGGACCAAGGTCATCAACCGGGCATAGGCGGCCTGCGATTGCCACGCCGAAGTATTGATGGGCGTGCGGATCGCGCCGGGTGCGATGGCGTTGACGCGGATATGACTGGGCGCCACCTCCTGGGCTAGGCTTTCCATCATCATCTTGATGCCGCCCTTTGAGGCCGCATAGTTGGCGTGCCCGCCCCATGGGATCTCCTGATGGACCGAACTCATGCAGACGATTTTTCCGGCGGCGCAAGACACGGACGGTACGACGCCGCGCCGCAGGAATTCGCGGATCGCCTCCCGCGCGCAGAGAAACTGCCCGGTGAGATTGACAGCCAGAACCTTGTTCCACTGTGCAAGCGTCATTTCGTGAAACGCGGCGTCGCGTTGCAGCCCCGCATTGTTGATCAGGATATCGATCGTGCCGAATTGTTTGACGGCGCGCTCGAACATGCCGGCGACCTGATCTTCGGCCGATACGTCGGTCTTGTGCGCAAAGGCGTCGACGCCCGAGCGCCGGATTTCCTCCACGACCTGGTTGGCGGCATCGTCGCCTTCCACATAATTGACGACCACATCGGCACCGGCTTGCCCCAGCGCTATGGCGGTTCCCCGCCCGATACCGGAATTGGCGCCCGTCACGAGTGCTTTCTGTCTGGAAAGTAATCTTTGGGCTGGCAGCGGGGGCGCGGTCGATTGCGGTGGAGACGGGGTGAGAAGGCTCGTCACGATGCAGTCCTGGTTGGAGAATTCGGGTTGCGAGCTCGCCGGGCCACGCTAACACAACGCCCAAATGCGCAAATTGTGTCCCGCAGCGACGGGCAACGTGAAGGCCTCGCAAGCGTTATCTGAGCAGAGCCGGAACCGAACCCAGGAGACTGAAATTGTTGAGCATCGTGGTCGTTTTCACGGTGCGCCTACTTCTGGTTCTATTGTTTCTGCCTTTTAGCGCCCTCGACAAAATTTTGAATTTTCGCCACGCCGTTGTGCAGGCTGAACAGGCCGTTTCCGCGCGCGCCTTGGCGAGCCTGCTTGTCATGGGCGGGGTGGGCATCGAGATCGTGATGCCGCTCGCCATTTTGACCGGCGTTGGAGATCGCCTCGCGGCGCTTGTTCTGGCGGCCTACTGCATCGTTACGGCGCTGTTATGGAAGCAGTTCTGGAAAAGACGGGATTTTCGTCTTCGCGGGCAAAGCAGTGGGCGGGAAGTGTTTTGGGATTTCCTGAAGAATTTGGCTCTGGCCGGAGGATTCCTGTTGCTTGCGGTTGGAACGGACCGAGCGGACCTTGAGCTGTTCCTTGCCCATCCATTTGCATCCTCGCATCCCTACGCGATGGCCCATCACGGAGAAAGCAACTGATGCAAGACAAGCCGACAGTGCGCTATTGGCATTTGTGGAGGGATACCAATGGCATTAGCCATCAGGTGCAATGCGAGATGACTCAGTTCGATCTCAAATCGATGCAGCCGCCAGCATCCCCACAATGGCAAGGCCGGAAGACGAGCGGCGCGATGACGATGATGGTCATGGTGCTACCGGTTGGCTGGGTGGGGGAATGGCACGAAAACCCGAAGCCGCAATGGATCATCCCTCTGTCGGGACGTTGGTTCGTGGAAGCGATGGACGGCACGCGCGTCGAGATGGGCAGCGGCGAGATTTCTTTTGGCGGCGATCAGAACTGCCGCGAGACGGATGGAAAGCGCGGCCACCGCTCGGGCACGGCGGGAGATGTTCCCGCCGTTTTGATGGTCGTCCAGTTCGACGATGCGCCCGCGCCGCCTTTCCCTTGCGCCTTGCGGTGAACGCGATGAAGGGCTTCGACATTCGCGATCCGCGCTTCGCCCATTATGTTCTGGCCAACGCGCCCCTCGAAGAACTCGCCGCCGGCTTTCGCTGGATCGAAGGGCTTGTGTGGATGGGAGACGCGGGATGCCTACTGTTTCAGGATCTGCCGCGCGACCGCACCATGCGCTGGATCGAAGGCGCGGGCGTTTCGGTGTATCGCGCCCCCTCCTTCTATGGCAACGGCCAAGCCCGCGACATGCAGGGACGTCTGATTTCATGTTCGCACCGCGAGCGTTGCCTGTTCCGCACCGAACTCGACGGCGGGGTCACGCGTCTGGTGGACAGTCACGATGGCCGTCGTCTCAACGCGCCGAACGATGTTGCTGTAAAATCCGACGGCACGATCTGGTTCACCGATCCGCTCTACGGCATTCAGACCGACTATGAAGGCGCACGCCAGCTTTCCGAGCAACCGCCCGCGCTTTATCGTTTCGATCCCGCAGCCAGGCGCATCGAGATAGCGTCCAGCGATTTTGAAGGCCCAAACGGGCTGGCATTTTCGCCCGATGAAAGCCGGCTCTATGTCTCGGAGACCGGTGACCAGACGAGCGACAAACCTAGGCAATTCATACGCGTGTTCGATGTAACGCCGGAAGGCCATTTGCGTGGCGGCGAGGTTTTCCACAAAATCGATCCGGGTTACGCGGATGGGCTTTGCATCGATGAAGATGGCAATCTCTGGTCCAGCGCCGCCGATGGCGTGCACTGCATCGATCCGCAAGGCAAGCTGCTGGGCAAGGTGCTCGTACCGTACCGTGTCTCAAATCTGACGTTTGGCGGGGCGTCCAGAAACAGGCTCTTCATCGGCGGGTCGCACACACTCTATGCGATTTTCCTAAATCGCCGCGGAGCGGGCCGGCTGTGAGCGCCGCTGTTTCCAAGCTTGCGCGGTTCGATCTCACGACCGCCGATGCGCAGCGGCTCACCGCCTTCTATGAGGCCGCTTTCGATTGCCGCAGGCTGGGCAGCAGGCGCTTGTCCGGCGCAGCGTTCGAAAAAAGCATGGATGTCGAAGGGGGCGCCGAAAGCTTCACGTTGGGCCTTGGGAGCCAACGCATCGGCCTTCTGCAATTCGCTTCCCCTGGCCGGCCCTATCCGATGGAGGCTTCCTCTTCCGCCCCCATATTCCAGCATTTTGCCATCGTGGTCGCCGATATCCAGCAAGCCTACCAAAGGCTTCTCGGCGTCGAAGGATGGAGCCCTATCTCAAACGGGGGGCCACAGCGCCTGCCTCGGTCATCCGGCGGTGTAACAGCTTTCAAATTCCGCGATCCCGATGGCCACCCACTCGAACTTCTCGTCTTCCCACCGGATCGGACGCCGCACGCCTGGAAAGCCGATCGCGGATTATTCACGGGCATCGATCATTCGGCCATAGTTGTTTCCGATACCGCCCGCAGTATCGCCTTTTATGAAACACTGGGGCTTTCGGTCGTGTCGCGTTCGCTTAACAGCGGCATCGAGCAAGCAAATCTGGATGGAATTTGCGAACCGCGCGTGGAGGTTACGGCGCTTGCGCCACATCATTCCACGCCCCATGTCGAATTGCTCTGTTACGACTCCGGTGCTCATCGCCCGCACGGCGTTTTTCGGAGCAATGACATTGCTACCACGCGCGTTGTTATGGAGATGGAACGCGCGGCAGAAGGGTGCCGCGCCTGCCAGCGGCTCTGTGATCCTGACGGACATCATTTGCTGATCGTACCGCGCGATGATCTGATCCATTCATAGCCTGACAAGAGACCAAGAGCTTTGAAACGCGTTCCGCGTCATGTCGTCATCGTTGGGGCCGGCTTTGGTGGGCCCGACGCTGCCCGCCCATTTCAGGCGTCCCCGCCCGCTCGGCCCGTGAGTAGGGCGCCGTTAGGATCGAAATGCTTAGTAATGCACCCCAAAGTGCGTGTTGCGCGTTGTTTACATATGGGCCTCTTCATTCCAGCCGCTTCCGCCTCCTCGCGACGCGAACACAATATGGGATTCGTTGTAGCGAGGGGTATTGTGCTGGTGGTGGAAGACGAGGGCCTTATCCGCGTAAACGCCGTCCAACTCGTAGAAGATGCAGGCTATACGCCGCTGGGAGCTTCGAATGCCGAAGAGGCCATCGAGATTCTCAAACGCCGTGACGATATTCGTGTCGTGTTCACCGACGTCAACATGTGTGGCACCCGAAGTGGCGTGGAATTGGCTCACCTGATACGGCGTCACTGGCCGCCCATTCATCTGATCGTCACTTCCGGCCTGGCTGTTGAGGCAGCGTTGCCTATCGGGACGCGGGTTATCCGTAAACCCTACGAAAACAGCCGCATAGCCGCCTTACTGCACGAGCTTTTCGAACTCGAATAAAATGCTGCGGATGCGAAAACGTGGTATGTTGTTTCCGGACAATCCATAGTCCTGGATAGTTTTCTTCAGTTTCGCCAAAATCGCTACCGGGTACGGCTTTCGCTCCGCGAGCCTCTGGTTCCAGAAAGGGGGAAGCCATGGCTCCCCAAATTCCGACCCATCCCGATGTCGCGCTCGATCTCGCGCTAGCCCTTATTGCGTCGTCGGACGCGCCACTTTTGCTCTTGGACAGCGACCTCACGATTGTCGCGGCGAGCCGATCGTTCTGCCGCACGTTTCAGATCGACCCGGCCACTGTACCGGGCCATAAGCTGGCCGGCCTCGGTGGCGGCGAATGGAACATACCGCAGCTTTCGGCGCTCTTGCGGGCAACTGCCTCCGGGTACGCCGAAGTTCAAGGCTATGAGATGGATCTCAAGCGTGAAGGTCGAGACAACCGTTGCTTGGTCATCAACGCCCATAAGCTCGACTATACCGACGGCGGCAATGTCCGTCTTGTTCTGGCGGTGTCCGATATCACCGAAGCCCGGTTGGCGGAAAAGCTCAAGGACGATCTACTGAAAGACAAAGATGCACTTCTGAAAGACAAGGCGGTTTTGCTGCAGGAACTGCAGCACCGGGTCGCCAATTCTCTCCAGATCATTGCAAGCGTGCTGATGCAAAGCGCACGCAAAGTGCAATCCGAGGAAACGCGAACTCATTTGTTCGACGCGCACCAGCGCGTCATGTCAGTAGCCGCCTTACAACAACAGCTCGCGGCTTCGGCGGTGGGCGAAGTTGCGTTACGACCCTATCTCACCGCTCTTTGCGAAAGCATCGGCGCATCCATGATCCGCGATCACAGCAAATTGTCGCTGGACGTGGCCGTCGACGAGAGTGTCACCACCGCCGATGTTTCGGTGAGTTTGGGCTTGATCGTGACCGAGCTGGTAATCAACGCGCTCAAGCACGCTTTTCCAGATGATCGGAATGGCAAGATCAAGGTCAACTATAAGTCTCTGGGTCCCAATTGGACGCTATCCATAAGCGACACAGGCGTCGGCATGCCCAAGCGTGCCGGAGATGCGAAGGCCGGGTTGGGCACCAGCATCGTCCAGGCACTTGCCCAGCAATTGCAGGCCAATATAACCGTTACCGACGCAAACCCAGGAACATTGGTCTCGATAATTCACACGCCAATCGCTGCGATTCATCGCAATGCTGCAGCTACTGCATCGATGGGACGCGCAGTATAACCAAACTCGCGTTGAAATTAATCATACACACTCTCGTCCGCACGACGGAGCTACGATTTGGGCAATGGAAGGAATTCGAAAGCCTCGAAGGCCCTGAGCCCTTATGGCGAATTCCGAAGGAGCGCATGAAGATGCGTCGTCCTCACCTTATTCCCCTTTCGCCACAGCCGTCGAAATGCTTCAGGAATTGCGGAAGCTGACCGGCAAGGGTCAATATATCGTGTCTGCGCCCACAAAAACGGTCGTCATCTCGGAAAATACGATGCTCTATCCCTCTGCTTTGTTGAAGATAATGTATTGCATAAGAGAGAATTGGACTCTCGACCTACCCCTTATCGAGGAATGGCGTATTTGCTATATAGTTAAATAGGGCGGACGCTCTATTCACGAAGGATCGGTCGCTTGCCACTGCCAAAAGTGGAGACCCTCGGCCAATTCGGCTTACGGAGTAAATGCGCCATAATCCCGGTGAAATCTGGCTTAGGACGTCCATCGAGTGAAGATCGCCCGGTTCAAACACTCGTACAAAGTACGGATCGATGACATTTACATTCTCTGTCAGAATGATCGCGCGACTTGGGCCGTCTGTCTTTGCTTGCACTTTGTAGACGATGTCGCCTAGACGGCTATCGTCGACCCAATAGTATAAGGGCGTGCCCCGTGTGAGTTCGTGTGCGGCAAAATCCACTCGATGGTCGCTTGGCGATTGGCTTTTCAGAGCAGACGCATCGTTGAACAACGGGCGCCACTTTGAGGCCGTGGTTGACCAATAACGGATAGAACGCAGGTTTGATATGGCTCCCACCCGCGCGATAAGGTCCTCTAATGAGCCGTCAAAGCGAAAGCTTCCCGTCATCTCGACGATCAGTCTTGTCGGCGCATCTATATTCCATCCTGAACAGGCCGGAGGCTCCCATTTAGCATGAGCCAAGTCTTCCGCTCGGTAGATCCGAACGGCCGGTTCCAATCCCGGTCCGGGGACCGGCAAGTTGATCGGTGCATCGCAGGAGCCTGTATCGCCCTGCGATTGTGATGCCGCCAATGTTGGAATCATCGTCAAGACCAGTGACGCAAGGTAGGCAATGCAACTCGGTGGGACACGCATTTTTAAAGTTTCAATCGAGGGCAAGTGAAAAACTATACCCGAAGTGGTACGGGAGATCAGTGCGCAAGTCCCGCCTGCCAGCGTGGCTCCTGCCTCGCTACCGCATGTCAGACGGATGCGCAATCATTCCGCTTTCCAAAAGGGCAGGCGAAACAGCGGCAAGGACCGATCTCGGCTTCGATTCTCGTTTTCGAGAGGCTTGCCTGTTCGCGAAGATGCGGCTCGGTCTCGAAATACCTACAAAAATGGACAACCCTGCCCACTGGCAAAAGATGTAACGGTTTCCCGGACCTTGCACCGGGCGATCCGGAAGCCTTTGATCTAGCTCACAGAAAGGAAAACGATAAAGTTATCCAAGTCACGTCAAATTAAGCCGAGGTTACGTTCGCGGAGCCCAAACAATGCTAGGTAATCGCGCAAGTGTATGCTATCAATACATAAGTTGACTGGCAGTTCTTTTAACCGTCCGCCTTTCAGATTTGGCGACATAGATTCCCCCCTCTGTGTCGCCACTTCTTGAGAAACAGCACGTTCTCTCAATCGAGTTGGATGCGCATTGAGCGTATCAAGCGTGGAGGGCGTCATGACGTTTTACCGTTGCTATCGTGTTGACGCTGCAGGCAACGTTCTTGAAATCAAATGCTTTAGAACTGACAGCGACCTTAGCGCTTGCAAGCGAGCGAGCATGTTTCTGACAGAGGGACATTGGCGCGCCTTGGAATTGTGGGATGGTCTGCGAAGGGTGGAATTCCCTGCGGAGCGCATAGAGTACGACAACCGGCACTAGGACGCGCGCGCGTGTGTCATGCTCCAGTCCGATGTTAGTCAATCTCGCTGCCTTCGTGAAGGGAGCGGCCGTTTTCGATCATCTTCCTTAGGCGGTTCAGATAGATATACAGAAAATTCAATCCCGTCGTCATTTCCCAACGTCGAGCAATCGCGGCTTGATATGCTCGAGTTTGAGCGGAACCTCGAGAAGGGGATTTGTCCTTTAAATAGCTCTGACCCACAGACAGATAATTGGCCGCGCGCCAGTAGGCGTGCGTTCTCAAAACGTGCCTGCTCCAACCTATACTTCATGCTCGATAGCGTTAGGCGTCCGCCGACGTCGCTCTGCGAATACCGGAGAGAACAAAGGGCGGTGGGTAAGTGACAGATATGTCGTTGCGATTTTTTCGAAGCGGAGCAGGTTGATTTGAGTCAACGTTGCTCGAGCTGCCTAGTGGTATTTGATCAAATTTGGCGAGTGCGGACATGAGGCCTAAAATGTCGCAAGTTTATGCAAACACGACAATCGCGCACAGCGCCACTGCCCACTACGAAGGCGCGCTTGTCGGACATCGGGGCAGAAAAGCTTGGTTGGGGTCAGAATTTGCCAAATACGAAGGATTGCGTCGAGACGATCTAATCGAACGGCAGGGGCTCTTTATAAGGGTAAACGACGCTACTCATTCTGGTCGGGCGTTTGCTGCAGAGTCTTCCAGCTATGGATGCGAATAGTACCGGCGCTTCGCACCAGCGAGCACCGCTGCCGGACCACACCGCAAGCCGATTGCGCGATATGGTCTTCCGCACCGACTTTGCGATCTCGCTCGTTGTACTTGCCGCGATAATAGCCGCGGCTGCTTTGGCGTGGTGGTTCTTCGGATCCAGGGCGACGACCGGTTATGTCACGGTACCGCTGGGGCGAGGCAGCGTTACGCGCACGGTGACAGCTACAGGTTCGGTCAACCCCGTGTTGACGATCACCGTCGGTAGCTACGTCTCCGGGGTCATCCAGGAGATCGACTGCGACTTCAACACCAAAGTCAAAAAGGGCCAGCTCTGCGCCAAGATCGACGCACGCCCTTATCAAACGATCGTCGAACAGAACCAGGCAAGCGTCGCGACCGCCAGGGCGCAACTTCTGAAAGACCAGGCCGACCTCGCTTACGCACAAATCAACGAAAGGCGTTACGCAAATCTGAGCGCGCAGAATGCAATCTCGGGGGATAGCTATGACGTCGCGGTCAATGCCCTCAACCAAGCGCGCGCGCAGGTCGCGGTGGATCGGGCCACGATCGACCAACGCCAGGCGGGACTCGGCGCGGCAAAGGTCAATCTCGGCTACACCAACATCGTTGCGCCTGTGGACGGGATCGTGGTTTCCCGCAATGTAACGATGGGACAGACGGTTGCCTCGAGCTTTCAGACCCCGACGCTGTTCCTAATCGCGACCGACCTGTCGAAGATGGAAGTCGATACCAATGTCAGCGAGAGCGACGTCGGGAGCGTGCACGTTGGTGACAGGGCACGTTTCACGGTGGAGGCATTTCCCGATAAGACCTTCGACGGGGCGGTGACACAAGTCCGTCAGGCGCCCCAAACCGTGCAGAACGTTGTCACATATGACGTCGTTGTAACCGTCGCCAATCCGCAGCTGCTCCTGAAACCTGGAATGACAGCGACCGTGCGTGTGATCACTGCGGAGCGGCGTAATGTCTTGCGTGTTCCCGATAGCGCGCTTCGCTATATTCCTGGCGGACTTTCAGCGGCGAGCACGCAGGCGGGCTTGCCAACCCCAGGCGTCTGGGTCATGCGCGACGGACGACCGGCGCGCGTGGCTGTCGCGACCGGTCTGGACGACGACACCTATACGGAAATCCTGAAGGGCGACCTCAAGGAGGGGGACAGCGTGATCGTCTCCGAGCATACGGGCGCCAGCAGCGCAAGCCGCAAGCCTACGAGCGGTGGGCCGACGATGCGCCTGCCGTGAGCACGCCCGATCATACGAATGAACCGGTGATCAGGATCCGCGGACTCGCGCGTACGTTTCATGTCGGTGATGTTGATGTGCACGCGTTGCGCGGCGTCGATTTTGCCGTCGCGCGCGGCGAGTTCGTGGCGATCATGGGCGCATCGGGCTCAGGCAAGTCCACACTCATGGCAATCCTCGGCTGCCTGGACCGGCCAACCAGCGGCCAATATTTTCTTGAAGGCGTCAATGTCGCGGACTTGTCGGAACCCACACTCGCCGCCATCCGCAGCGAAAAGCTCGGCTTCGTCTTTCAGAGTTTCAATCTCCTGGCGCGGACAAGCGCCATCGAGAACGTCGAACTGCCGCTAATCTACGCAACTTCTCCTCTGTCCGGCGGAGAACGACAGGCCCGCGCACGTGAATCTCTAAATTTGCTGGGCTTGGCCGACCGTGAGCGCAACACGCCGGGCCAACTCTCCGGCGGTCAGCAGCAACGTGTTGCTATCGCGCGAGCGCTGATCAATTCGCCCTCCGTCTTGCTGGCAGATGAGCCGACGGGCAATCTCGATACCCACACCTCGCACGACATTATGACCACGCTGAAAGCGCTCAACCGTGAGCGGGGTCTCACCATCATTCTCGTCACGCACGAGGCGGATATCGCCGCCTACGCGGACCGGATCGTGACGATGAGCGACGGCAAGATACAGTCGGACAAGCGCAACGATCGGCCGGCATCTTTGCCAACGCTGGCTGCCGGTGTCGACGATAAGGGTGGGCCGGCCAAGACGGCGCTTGCCGACGGCGGCACCAAGCTGGCCGGCTCCACCGCGTTCGGGCTGATGATCGTCACGGCCGCACTGCAGGCGATCTTCCGCAATAAGATGCGGTCTATGCTTACTATGCTCGGGGTCTTCATCGGGGTAGCGGCGCTGATCGCCATGGTCAATGTGGGGCAGGGTGCCAATGAGGCTGTTAAAAAGCAGATTGAACGCCTCGGCACCAATCTGATCGTGGTGCTTCCGGGTGCCTCGACATCAGGCGGTGCCCGCGGTGGATTTGGAAGCGCATCAACGCTAACCATGACCGACGCAATGGCCATCCAGCGCGACGACAAATCCGTTGCCCAAGTGAGCTATCTGATCCGCCAGTCCGGGCAGATTCTCTACGGCAACCAGAATTGGACAACCAGCATCCAGGGAGTCACGCCGAACTATCCGCCCACGACCAACTGGCAGATCGCCTATGGCCGCGGCATTTCCGTTGCGGACGATGACGATGCGGCGCTTGTCGCCCTGATCGGGCAGACAGTCTGGCGCCAACTCTTCGGCGAATATGCCAATCCCATCGGTGCAATACTGATCGTCAAGAACACGCCATTGCGCGTCATCGGCGTCCTCGGCTCGAAGGGGCAATCGGGCTTCGGCACCGATCAGGACGATCTCATCATGATCCCCTTCACCACGGCGGAGCGCAAAGTGCTCGGCGCTGCGGCCCCGAGCCAGCAAAGCCAGACCAATGCTCTCTACGGCACGATCAGCAATCCCTATGGCATCCAGCCGCGTCTGACCGGATACGTCAATCAGATATACGTGCAGGCGGCGGGCCCCGATCTCGTGCAGCAGGCGGTCGACGAAGTCACACGCACATTGGCGCTGCGCCATCGAATCCGCCCCGGGGACAAAAACGACTTCTCCGTGCGTAACCTCAGCCAGATCGCAACCGCTGCCCAAAGCAGCAGTCAGACAATGTCTTATCTCCTGGCTGCCGTAGCCTCGATCTCGCTGCTGGTCGGCGGCATCGGCATTATGAATATTCTGCTTGTGTCGGTCACGGAGCGCACTCGGGAGATCGGCCTGCGCATGGCGCTCGGCGCACGGCGGGTGCACGTCCTCTTGCAGTTCCTGACGGAGGCCGTCCTGCTCAGCGTCGTGGGCGGTGTCGCCGGGATTATCGGCGGGCTGATCGCCTCGGAAGCGATCTCCCTTGTTGCCGGCTGGCCGACACCTATCGTGTGGTCCGCTATCGCCGGCGGCTTCTTCTTCTCAGCATTAGTCGGCATGTTCTTTGGATATTATCCCGCGCGCAAGGCGGCACATTTCGACCCGATCGAGGCGCTGCGGTTTGAATAAGCAGCCTTCCCGCAGAAATCCTGCAGCGGCGCTACCAGCCCGAAGATACCCGGTGCCTGCCAGCATGCGCTCCTTGTGAAGCTTTCGCAGGCGATCCGGAGAATGGGCTTCAGTCAAAGCGGAAAAAGCTTAGCTCGACGTGGCGCGGTCCGCTGTTCAGGACGCGGGCCTAATTCTCCAGGCGGTATCCGTCAGCAAATTCGCGTCGATAAATAAAGGCCAGGCATCTGGGAACGAGCGGGGATTTGGCGCGTTTCATGCCGTTGGTCTGAGATTTTGGACATTGACCACGACGTTTGTTGAATGTCCCCGCTGTCGTGGTCCTATCCTAAGTTGGGCTGCGCGTTGCCCGGAGTGTGGGCATGATTGCAGCAAGCGCTATCGACACCAAACCGCGATAGTTTGGGCGGCGGCAATCCTCGCGGCTGTCAGTTTGGGCGCGGCGCTTCCGTGGATTTGACGCGTTTGATCCGGATCAACATGCGATTGGAATGGTCGTTTCATACTGGAAATAGCGCGAAGCGGCGCACGATTCTTGCTGAAGGAGAAACCATGAAACGGCTATTCATTCCGGCAGCCTTGTGCCTGGCCATCGCTATGCCGGCGCTAGCCGCGCCGGTTCCAGGTTTGGGCCCGCAAACCATGGAGAGTGGCCAGCGGCTCGCACAGAATGACCGACAAGACAAGAATAAGCGTGGCCGCCAAGATGCCTCGCCAGACCAGAAACGGAGCTCTCAGAGGAGCCAGAAAGCCGAGTCCCGCGGCCGTCAAAGCGAGCCGCAGAATAGCAATACCCGCGCCGATCAACGTCAGCGGCAACAGACCCAGCCTGAGCGGCAGCAGACCCGCAGCGATCAGCGTCAGCAACAACAGATTCCGCGTGGGCGGCAACAAACTCGAACCATCCGTGCCAATCAGCGTCAACAGATCCAACCTCAACGGCAACGACAGAACAGGGCTATCCGCACCGATCAGCGTCAGCGTCAACAGATTCAGCCTCAACAACGACCGAATCGCACCATCCGCGCCGATCAACAGCGCCGTCACCAGGCACAGCGCCCCCAACGCTACAATTGGAGCAGTTATCAGGCTGGCCGCCGCCCGCCCGAATGGGACCGCTATCGCAATTTCGATCGCCGTGCATGGCAAGAGAACGGGCGGGCTCAACGGCGCTACCATTGGAATTCCTACCAGCGCCCCCGCGGTTGGTATTATCGGCGCTGGACCTACGGCATGGTCCTGCCGACTCTGTTTTGGGGTCGCCAATACTGGATCGATAGTTACTGGGATTTCGGTCTGCCAGATCCCCCTTACGGCTATGTTTGGGTGCGCTACGGTGACGACGCGCTGCTCGTCAACGTAGAGACTGGCGACATCCTGCGCGTCATCTACGGCTTGTACGAATAGGCTTTCCTTATCCCCGCGCCCCCGGAAGTCAGGCTTCCGGGGGGCTTTTATGGCTGAAAGTGGGGACCTGAAGGTAGCGTCACAATAGGGGCAATGTTTCGCGGATGGCGATTGCTGCTCCCAACAATAAGACTAGGCCCGCCAGAAATGTCGTTGCAAGCAAGACACCGTCCTCCTCGAGGCGCGCAAGGGAAATCAAAAGGATGACACCAGCGCGGGTGCGAGGTTGCTGAGCGGAATGGGCACAAGCAGAAACGCGCTCAATAACAAAAGCATGACGCCCAGCCGCTCGCTGCCGCTTTACGACTTGACGCCACCGGGGTCGAATGAACGTCTCAAGATATATAAGGATCGGCAAACCCCGCCTGAGCGGTCGTGCAAGACAAGCGTACGTGCAGACCCGCCATCAGCCAGTCGAGCTTGACAAAATCTTTGGGAGCATCCTTCAGCAGTGACTCGAGTATCTCGGAGGTCGCAGGAGTCCCTTCGTTTCGGGCCCGTGGATGCTCGTCTTTGAGACAGACCGACGTCATTCCTGCTCTTCTTGTCAACGCCTATTGCAAATGCGCTCGTCCTAAACAACGGTGCCGAACAGGCGTCCAATAGCTGCCGTCAATCCCATGGCGATCGCACCCCAAAATGTTACTCGCACCGTCGCGCGCAATATCCTTGCGCCACCTGTCCGCGCGCCAATTGCGCCGAGAAAAGCAAGGAAAACCAACGAAGCGGCTGTCACCAGCGATATGAGCGCATTGGCGGGGGCCAATACCACCATGAGAAGCGGCATCGCAGCGCCCGCTGAAAAAGATGCGGCCGATGTCAGAGCGGCCTGCACGGGACGTGCTGTGGTGATTTCTGAGATTCCGAGCTCGTCGCGAGCGTGCGCCCCCAGCGCATCTTTTGCCATCAACTGCTGTGCAACCTGTCGCGCGAGTGCCTCATCGACGCCCCGCTTTACATAAACACCCGTGAGTTCATCGAGCTCAAATGCGGGCTGATCGGCCAGTTCCTTGCGTTCGCGCGCAAGGTCTGCGCGTTCCGTATCTGACTGCGAACTTACGGACACATATTCGCCTGCGGCCATCGACATAGCGCCTGCTACCAATCCGGCGACGCCTGCGATCAGCACGTCGCTGCGTGTTGCCGACGCTGCGGCGACACCAACAATCAAACTCGCAGTCGAAACGATGCCGTCGTTGGCGCCTAATACCGCAGCTCTCAACCATCCAATTCGGGCGACGAGATGGGTTTCCCCATGTATGCGAAGGCGGGACATCTGGATGCTGCGCTCGGACTAGATTCGCCCAAGCAGCATAAGAATCACAACGATGATCAGTATCGCGCCGATCAGACCGACGCCGCCATGGCCGAAACCGTAGCCATAGCCGCCAAAACGGCCACTAAACCCGCCAAGCAGGAAGATAATAAGTATGATGATCAGAATGAGACCCAGAGACATCCTTTGGCTCCTCTCGTGTTCAAGAAGTGGGATTTCAATCGCGTTTCTATTTGATATCGAAAAGTCTATTCATGGATGCGTGTAGCGTGACATACTGATATTCAGGAAAACAAAACCGTAAACTGCGCCCCTTGGCCCTCTTCGTTTCGCCCAGTTTTCAACTGGCCGTCGATCTGCTGGACAAACGACCTGATGATTTTCATTCCCAAACCCTTTGTGGCGTATGGATCAAATCTGTCCGGCAACGTCGGTCCGTCGTTCGAAACCGAAAGCGCGTAGCTTTCCGCAGATCTTTTCTCCAACCTAATCGCGATCCGGCCGCCGCCATGCTTTACCGCGTTCATAACCAGTTCATTGACGATAAATCCAAGCGGGATGGCGGTCTTAGTTGGAAGATTGAGCTCAACACTCTCAAACTCGATGGCCTGTCGGGGAGCTGACAACGGAGGCAGCATGGCGGAGAAGTCGTCACAGAACGCTTCAAGGTATTCCTTGAACGCGACGTTTTGAACCCCCTCAAGGCAATGCAGGCGACGGTGAACCCGCTGGATAGTGGCGATGCGGTTGGCCGCGGTAGCCAGTTGCGAGGCAGCCTCGACGTTCGCTGTTGCTCGGCTTTGCAGCGAAAGAAGACTTGCAACCAGTTGCAGATCGTTCATCAGCCGATGGTCAGCCTCTTTGGTCAGGAGGTCCTGGCGCTGGATCAGCACTTCCTGCTGCGCGATTATTTCGTTCTTGAGTCCAAGCAACGCTTCTCCTCGTTCAATCTCCTTGCGCAGAACGCATTCCGTGAATCGCTGATTTCCCAGCTCGCATTCATAGCTTGCGGTGGTGCGAGCCCTCGATTTCCCAAGAAGCGCGACGGAAGCCAACCCCATTTTAGCTGGCGAGTGCTCTTCGATTGTCATGATGGCCGCCTTTCGGCTTTCCGTAACAGCATTGCCTCGACAGAAGCGATGACCAGAAGTTACAGCAAGGAAACTCTAGCATTTTAATGCACCTCAATTATGTCCGATACCCGACATTCTCTCTGAACACCTGCGATTGAGGAGCAGGCGCTGGAAATTATCGTTGCAGGCGTGGCGGTTGGCTGCTTGTCGCGACAAATGAGGCAAAGCACACTGCCGTCGAAAAACGGGGCTTGAACCGATCCATGAGGCGGAATCGGCCCCAAAACGTTTTCTAGCAGCAATTTCGGGCTGTCTGACCGCAAGGAGCAAGAAGACGTGGCTATTCGCAAATCTTTGAGCCTGCCGCCTAACAACCGTTTGCTCGGGTTGTTGCTCCGTAGGGACTATGAGCGGCTTCGCCCACATCTTCAACCAATTGAGCTGGCGTACCGGCAGTCCCTTTATCGCGCTCGCAAACCCATCGGCTTTGTTTATTTCATCGAGACCGGCGTCGGCTCACTGGTCAACACGATGGCCAATGGCCAGGCAGCCGAAGTTGGGACTATTGGCAACGAGGGAATGGTAGGGCTGCCTGTGTTGCTGGGCGACGACATAGCGCCTACCAGCGTTTACGTCCAGGTGCCGGGTCGCGGCCTGAGGATGAAGGCGTCCGCGTTCGCAAGAGAGGTATCGCTTAGTGCTTCGATGCGGACAGTGATGCTTCGCTACACCCACGCTTTCTTCAACCAGGTCGCCCAATCGGCAGCCTGCAATCACTTTCATACCTTGCAGCAAAGATGCTGCCGGTGGCTGCTCATGACGCATGACCGCATGCAATCCGACGAGTTTCTGCTCACGCAGGAGTTTCTGGCGATGATGCTCGGAGTGCAGAGAACCGGCGTCACGGCGGCAGCGGGTATGCTGCAAGAGATCGGTCTCATACGATATACCCGAGGCAAGGTGACGATCATCGATCGGCGTGGCCTGGAGCAACGTTCCTGCGAGTGCTACGGCGTTTCCAAGAAAGAGTTCGATCGGCTGCTGGGCGATCGTATGGTGCGGCAGCGATCTGTTCAGGCTCGCAGAGTTTCGAGCTATAAAAAGCTCTCGTGAGCATCAAACAGCAGGGCGGCACCAGCACGACAACTGTGCTGACCTTCCTCGTTGGCGGCTAAAGCGGAGGACGGTTTTCCACCGGGTGCCACATGTCCATTAATTCTGCAGGCTGGTCAAAGGCTAGTTGATCTCGTAGGCGAGAGCAGACGTCATCTCTCCCCATGGCAGTCATGCGTGTGACGTGTAGCAGTTCGTTTGGATTTACTTTCGTAACTTTCGCTTTGCGCTGAGCGATAACGACATGGCTGCGATCAACGGCCTGGGCATGCTGGCGAACGCGGTCCCCAATCATCGCCGGGGGGCGGAGCGATTGAGCAGTCGGGGAATTCGACAATTGAAGATCAATATCCCGCATATGTGCTGGTGATACGGTACGCATAGATTTTCGCTTCTGGCGCCGAGCAGCCTCGTCCTTCCGGCTTTATGCGAATGTGCGCGAACGATTGCGGACTTTGACCACGCTCCAAGAAGGACGCATTCTTTAGCCCGCATTTGTTGGCATTTTTGTTGGTACATTTCGCGTCGAAGTGTGGAAACACCCAGTTAATTCAATGGCTTGACAACGTCTTCGAATCCTGCCGGGCCCACCAATGATTTCAACGGGTTGAGTACCTTTTTGGCGAAAGCATCAATCCTTCATCGATATTGAATCCGGGATATCTGACATCCGGCGGTGGTCCCATGGCGTGATCTGCCGGATGCCGCAAAAAGGCGCCGATGCAGTGGCCAAATGCGCGTCAAGGGTCACTTCGACCTCTGCGCCAAGCGTCAGATCGGCGAAGCCAACGATACCAGCAGCTGCTTTGCAGGTAGAACCAGTGGTTTTCTGGGATGAGTCCGCATAAGAATTGATCGCCCGCGGTTCCCCAATGGGACGAAGTGCGCTCGGAACGCCATCGTCATTACGGTAGCCGCATTCGACAAACACCGTCGCCACGATGTTGTGGCCCGAAGCAAGATTGACCTGACGGATATTTTGAACCAGCGGGATAGGGAGCTTATTGCATCGTGGTCCGCTATGGATATTTGGACCGATTTAAACGAGAGCTTTCGGTGCTGTTAAGCCCATAGGACCATTCCTATGGGCGGTATACACGGTCATTGGCGTCCTCTCACCGATTGCACTGTGTGGTCTCACATCGTTGTAGTGGCGACGCCAAAGTTCGATCTTCGCTCGGGCGTCGTCAAGATCCAGGAACCAATGCTGGTTGAGGCATTCCAGACGGACGCGGGCATTGAAGCTTTCGATGAAGGCATTGTCGGTCCTGAGTAACACCCGGGTACAATCAGGCACGCCAATTCTCAACGCTCCGCAGGTATGCCTTCTGTTTTGCGGCACGCCAGTCAGCAAGCCAGTCGTCAAGGATGGAAGCGTCGTCCCAGGTGAGACCATTCACTTGGTCAGTGTCTACGATCACCGCGTTATAGATGGAATGACTGGCGCAAAGTTCATGGATGCACTCTGCACATATCTATCGGCGTGACGTTTCATCCAGCCGATGCATTTCCGGCGATAGAGCGATTTTTCTGCTGATCACACCCTGATACCGCTAGAACCTTCCAACGGTGCTGGTGGAACGCCATGTGGCACGAGCGCATTTTGAGTTAAGGTTTACTGTGAGCTCTATTCGGGTGCTTGGGAACCCGGGGCGGAACTGGCTTCAGAAGCGAAAGGAAAATCAATGGCAATTGCCAAGAACACGATCTGCCTATGGTACGACAAGGACGCCGAGGTTGCAGCCCGTTTCTATGCCGAGACTTTTCCTAACAGCTCGGTGAATGCCGTGCATCGTGCTCCCAGCGACTACCCGTCCGGCAAGGCGGGCGACGTGCTGACCGTCGAATTCACCGTCGCCGGCATCCCCTGTCTTGGTCTCAATGGCGGACCTGCGTTCAAACATAACGAAGCCTTCTCGTTCCAAATCGCCACCGACGATCAGCAAGAGACCGACCGCTACTGGAACGCCATCGTCGGCAACGGGGGCCAGGAAAGTGCCTGCGGTTGGTGCAAAGACAAGTGGGGGATCTCCTGGCAAATCACGCCGCGCGTGCTGACCGAGGCGCTGGCTGCCGGCGGCGATGAAGCAAAACGCGCGTTTGATGCGATGATGGATATGAAGAAAATCGACGTCGCCGCGATCAAGGCGGCTCGGTTCGGCTGACGGTCCCGGGTTGATCCAAAGGGGACATCGCTATCCTGTAAATGCGTTTCGGCTTGCGCCTTGAGGCCGGCCCAGCCCGAACGTCATGCCCATCGGAGAGTGCCTGGCCTGGTAGATTGATGATCGCGGCTTCGGACCTCATGTTTCTGCCGTATTCATGGGCTGTGCGATCGATTACTTAGAGCACGAATATTTCGCGCGAAAATATTTTCCCGCCCATCCTAAACTCTCCCGTCCGGTTTCGTCGGAATAAACGAGGCTGGACGTCTTCCAGCCTTGGTGTCAGCGGGGAACGGTGGAAACGCTGGAAATCAGACAAAACGGATCGAACGCGCGTGCCGGGATGACGCTTGGTGCGGCCGAAATCGACGCATGGTTTGCGCGCGAAGTTTTGCCGCTGGAGGCGGCGTTGATGCAATTCCTGCAGCACAACTGGCGCAACCACAGCGACATCACGGATTTCCGGCAGGAGGTCTATGCAAGGGTCTATGAAGCCGCCCTGAAAAAAGTTCCCGAACGCCCCAAACAGTTTGTATTCGCCACCGCCCGCAATCTGCTGATTGATTGCGTCCGCCAGGGCCGCGTGGTGCCGATCGAGGCCGCGTCCGATCTCGAAGCCCTCGAAGTAGCGGTCGACGCGCCGGGCCCCGAGCAAACGGTGATCGCGCGCGACGAACTGCGCCGCCTTCAGGCCGCGCTCGACCGTCTTCCGCCGCGTTGCCGCGAGGCCGTCGTTCTTGGGCGCATCGAAGGATTGTCGGGCCGCGCCATCGCGCAGCGCATGGGCATCGCCGAGGGCACGGTCTCCGAATATCTGAAAACCGGCCTCTGCTCGCTGGTCGAGATACTCTATAGCGAACCTCCAACGGTGCGGAGGAAGCTGTGAGCGAACGCCCCATCGTTTCCAATGCACGAGAAATCGATGCCATGGCGGCAGACTGGCTGCAGCGCCGCGATTTCTGGAACTGGAGCGAGGCCGACGAAGCGGCACTCGAAGCGTGGCTTTCGGAATCGGTTGTGCATCGTGTGGCGTTCGTGCGCCTGCAGACCGGCTGGGGCCGCACCGAAAGGTTGGCAGCACTCCGTCCCGCTTCAGACGGGGGCATTGGTGGCGCTTGGCGCGGGCAGGTTGTGCCCACACTCATCCGGGCGACCGCGGCTCTCTGCGTGTGCGGCGTCGTCGGTTTTCTGGCGTTCCGTCAGCCCGCGGGTCCGCAGGAAAAAGTCTATGCCGCGTCGTTGGGCAACCGTGAATCCATCAACCTGACCGACGGTTCGCAGATCGACCTCAACACCAATACCTCGGTGCGTACGCTGATCGGCGGTGGCGAGCGCAAAGTCTGGCTCGAACACGGCGAGGCCTATTTCCAGGTCAAGCACGATGCGGCGCATCCCTTTGTCGTGATCGCGGGCAACCGTCGCATCACCGATCTGGGCACCAAATTCCTCGTTCGCCGCGAAGGCGATGAACTGAAGGTGTCGGTAATCGAAGGCAAGGTGCAGCTCGATGCGGCAGGTGCGGGCGCGCAGCCGCAATCCACCGAACTCAATCCCGGCGAAGTCGCCATCGCGAAGAACGAAACGCTGTCGGTGTTCAGCCATGCGCAGAAATCGCTCACCGACCAGCTCGGCTGGCGGCGCGGGGTGGTGGTGTTCAATCACACCACGCTGGCGACGGCGGTGGCCGAATTCAATCGCTACAACGACCACAAAATCGTCATCGCGGACGCGACAACCGCAAATCTGGCCATCGGCGGCACGTTCCGCACCACCGATCTCGAATCTTTCATCGACGTAACGCAGCACGTCCTGGGCCTGCATGTGGTCAACCAGGGCAACAAAACCGTGATCTCGCGCTGAGCCGTCAAACGCCGCGCAAGTAAGAGGGGGCAGTATGATTATCCGGAATTTGAAGACGAGCGCGGCAACGGCCTTGTGCCTTGCGCTGTTGTCCTCGACCGCTTTTGCGGAAACATTCAATATACCGTCGGGCGATCTTAAAGGCGCGCTCGATGCCTATGCCGCACAAACCGGCCTCAATCTGGTGTTTCCCGACGATGCGGTGAAAGGCGTGCGCTCCAAGGGCGCGCAGGGAACGCTTTCCAGCGACGATGCGCTTTCGCGTATCCTCATCGGCACCGGCTTTTCGGCCTATCGTCGCTCGACCGGCGCCATCGGCATCGTCCGCGAGCTTGGTTCGCGTGCCGATACTGCCGTGGAGCCCATGGTCCTCGCACAGGCCGGCCCCCCGCGTGCCGCCGTCGAAACCGTGACGGTCACGTCGTCCAAGCTGGGCGGCGCAGATGTGCAGAGTATCCCCATCTCGATCACGGCGCTCAGCCAGGAACAGCTCACGGCCACACAAACTGCGGGCGGTCCCGATCTTGTGAAACAGGTGCCGAACCTGACTTTCACCAAGACGAACTTCACCGGCTACAGCATCAATATTCGCGGCATCGGCACCCAGGCAATTTCGGTGACCACCGATCCCGCCGTGGCCGTCGCGTTCAACGACATACCTTTTATTCGCAATCACTTCTTCGAACAGGAATTCTACGATCTAGGATCGGTCGAAGTGCTGCGCGGACCGCAAGGCACGCTTTATGGGCGCAATGCGACGGCCGGTGTGGTGAACTTGTCGCCCGCAAAGCCGACTGATCAGTTCGAAGCGATGGCGTCCGGCGAAATCGGCAATTATCACCAGCGCCGCTTCGAAGGCATGATCAATCTTCCGCTTGTCGACGATCGCGTGGATCTGCGTATCGCCGGCGAATGGACCAAGCGTCAAGGTTATAGCTTCAACGAAACTACCAACGAGCGCATCGATGGACGCGACCTGTGGTCGGGGCGCGTCACATTGGGCTTCAAGCCGAGCGAGAAATTCCAGTCCTACCTGATCTGGGAACACTTCTCAGAGAACGACGACCGTATTCGCAGCGGCAAGCAGCTCTGCAAGACCTCGCATCCGCCGGATTATGTAAACGGGGTGGAAGTTCCGAAGGGCGGCGCGAACTTTGTCGACGGCGTCTTTATTTTTGGCCAGAACTATCTGAGCCAGGGTTGCGAGATGAGTTCGCTTTACTCGGAGGATGCATTCCAGGTTCCCTATGGTTTCTCGTTGCCCTACGTCGTGGCGGTGAATCTGGCTGGGAATTTCATTGACCCCAATGTCGATCCCTACGCTAGCACCAAGCAATCGCGGAACCTGCGTGTCATCGAATCCACCATCGATCCCAGCTACAAGGCAAGAAACGATATCGTAGAGTTCAACGCGGATTATTCGGTCACCCCCGAACTAACATTCACCTCGCAAACGGGCTTCAATCAGGACTCGCTGCGTTCAACCCAGGACTACAACAGGTTCAACACGTCTCCCGGCCTGTTCCTGTTCAATGATGGCCATGCTCGTAAGCCGGTGACGCCGGATGGCTATTTCTGCGATCCGCAGCTTGGTTGTGCCAACCGGTTGGTGGCGCAGGATCTGTCCACCGAACATGCCTGGCAGTTCAGCCAGGAATTCCGGCTGGCGTCGAACTTTTCCGGTCCATTGAATTTCAGTGTGGGCGGAAATTATCTGCACTACGAAACCGAAGAAAACTACTACCTGTTCATCAACACGCTTTCCCTTTATTCGAGCATGACAGGGCAGTTCACGCCGTCGCCCTATATTCCCGGCGTTACAGACAATCATGAATGCATTCCCCGTGGCGGAGCTGCCGGTTCCATCGGCTGGCAGTTGCCCGATCCCACGGCGGGCGGCGGACAGCCGACATCGAATTGCGTCTATATGGATCCCAATCCCATCGACAACCTGAACGACAACGGCCACAACTATTTTCTAAGCCAAAATCCTTATCTTTTGGATTCCTATGCCAGCTTCGGTGAAGGTTACTACAACGTCCTTCCCGACTTGAAACTGATCGCTGGTTTGCGTTGGACAGAAGACCGCAAGCATTTCACCAACATCCCCAGCGAAGTCATCACCACCGGATATGGATATCCGTCCTTGGGTACGGTCGATCAGGTGTGGGATCAATTCACCGGCCGCGCTGCTGTCAACTGGACGCCAAAGCTCGACTTCACGGACCAGACGCTAGTTTATGCTTCTTACGCGCATGGTTATAAGGCGGGTGGCGCAAATCCGCCCGGTGCCGCCTTCACCTCGATCAACGGAACGATCCCCAGCAACAACAATAGCGGCGAAGTGGGCGTGCCCACGCATCCTCTGACGTTTAAGCCGGAATTTGTCGACGCCTTCGAAATCGGCAGCAAGAATACGTTGCTCGACGGTGCAGTCACGTTGAATGCCAGCGCTTTCTACTACAACTACGAAAACTATCAGATATCCCAAATCGTTGACCGCACGTCGATCAATCTGAATTTCGATGCGCATGTGAAAGGCGCAGAGGTCGAAGCAACTTGGGAGCCGGTGCCCGGTCTTCGCTTCAATTTCGCGGGCGGTTGGGAAGATACAAGCATCGCGCGCGGCCAACGCGCAATCGACCTGATCGATCGCACGGCGGGCGTTCCTGGCTGGAGAGTGGTGAAACCGTTTGCCACGCAAGCGTCGAACTGCATTCTTCCCGATTACGTGGTCGCAGCACTTATTCAATCGCCATTAAGCGCCGGCGGAAACGAAAGCGGTGCAAACGCATCTTTCGCCTGCTCGCACGCCTATGGTTCAGGGCTCGATCCCGTTACTCAGCTTCCCTATAAGGAAAATCCAACTGTCCGCTCTGCTGGTTTGGGCGGGGGTACGGTGCCGTTGGAAGATACGACCTATATCGGGTTCGATCCGTTAAGCGTCGATCCGAACGCACCTGCCGGCGTCAATGGTGGATTGGGATTACCGCCCAACAATGGTGAAGGCTTCGCAAAAGATCTGAGCGGCAACGAACTGCCGAACGCGCCGCCCTACACCGTTTCGTTCGGCGCACAGTACTCTATGCCCTTTAGTTCCAACTGGGCCGGTACGCTTCGCGGCGACTATTATTGGCAGGATTATTCCTGGGCGCGCGTCTTCAACGACCGGCCTTATGATCGATTGCGCGGCTACACCAACGTCAACCTGGCTTTGATCCTGACAAGCCAATCGGGCTGGCAGGTGATGCTCTACGACAAGAATGTGTTCAACACGACCGCGATCACGGGTGACTTCCTCAACAGTGACGACACGGGGCTCACCACCAACGTGTTCCTGACCGATCCAAAATTGATCGGCATCCGCGTAACGAAAAACTGGTGAGGGGGACGCCATGAGCGAATTGATGAATACAGATTACGGCGCGAGCGGCTTCCGCTGGGAGCTTCTGGCCACGGTTTCCGCGCTTGCGCTTTTGACGACCGTCGCCAAACCGCAGGACTCCTATGCGCGCGATTCCGATCGCGACCGCCCGACGGTATGGATCGAATTGGGCGGACAGTTGGAACGCAACGATGGCACCGGGGCGCCTTTCGCACCGGCCTTCACGCAGTTCAAGCCTACGCCGCCGACTTTCGAGACGGCTTCTCCGGTCGCCTTGCAACATGCGCCGCGTTACAGCAAGGGAGCCGAGGCTGCGATCACCATTGCACCGGCGGGAAGCGATTGGTCGTTCTCGGCGTTGATCCGTTACGGGCGCTCCAACGGCAAGAAACACGCCATTGCGCAAACCCATCCCGAGCGTTCCAAATATTTCGGGCCGACCTACGGGCATCAGCCCATGCCCGCGAGCCAGCAGGTTCCGCAATTCGCCGATACGACGGTCAGGCTGTCGGAAAGCCACACCATATTGGATTTCCAGGCCGGCAAGGATGTTGGCCTGGGTTTGTTCGGGCACGACAGCACTTCGATCTTCAGTGTAGGCGTGCGCTTCGCGCAGTTCACCTCGCGTGCGGACGTCAAGGTGCGGACGCGCCAGAACATCCAGGTCGGCAATATGCTGCCGGACCCGAAATATTTCCCCAGCTACAAGTTCCATACCTATTACATGAGGGCGAACAACGAGCGCAGCTTCCACGGCATCGGTCCGTCGCTGTCATGGCAAGCCTCCGAACCCGTGACCGGCAATCTACAGGATGGCGAATTCGCGGTGGATTGGGGCCTGAACGGCGCCATCCTGTTCGGCCGGCAGAAGGCCAAGCTGCATCACCAGACCACCGACAGTTACTACAAAGGCCGCAAATATTACGCGCCCAGCGGCAATTTCGGCACGCATTACAAGCGCTATCCGGCTGTTCTGGGGAATCCTCAACGGTCACATTCCGTCGTGGTGCCCAACATCGGAGCGTTCGCAGGCCTCAGCTATCGCATCGAGAATTTCAAGGTGAGCGCAGGATACCGGGCCGATTTCTTCTTCAATGCAACAGACGGTGGGATCGACACACGGCAGCAATTCGACCGTAGCTTCCACGGTCCGTTTGCTTTGTTTAGCGTCGGTCTTTAGTCGGGCCTCATCGTGCCCAACATCGGTGGTTTTGCGGGTCTGTGGTTCATATATCCCAACGCCCGGTCATAGCCGGCATGCCGGTTACCGGGCGATATTTATGACCTGCAATTGCGTGAACTCTGCCAATCCTTCTTCGCCCAGCTCGGCGCCGAGGCCGGATTGCTTTGCTCCGCCGAAGGGAATGTGCGGTGCAAGATCGAGGTGCTTGTTGATCCAAACTGTGCCCGCGTCCATGCGCTCCGCGAGTGCATGGGCGCGGTTCAAATCGGCAGACCAGATCGAACCTCCCAGGCCATAGGGAGAGGCATTGGCGCGCGCCAGCGCATCTTCGGGATCGGAATATTTGATAACGGGAAGAACGGGGCCGAACTGTTCTTCGTCTACAAGCCTCGTTCCATCCGTGATGTCGCGTACGATAGTGGGACGGATGAAAAACCCTTTCTCCGGGACATCGCCGCCCGCCATCACCGTGCCGTGTCTGGCGGCATCGGCAATCAGATCCTTCACCTTCTCGAACTGCATCTTGTTCTGCAGCGGGCCGAGTTGTGTGCCCTGTTGCAGGCCGTCACCTATCACCGCGGCCTTGGCCAGTGAAACAAGTTCGTCGCACATGCTGTCATAGATCGATTCATGCACATAGAGCCGTTTCATGGCGATGCAAACCTGCCCGCTGTTCTGGAAGGCGCTCTGAAAGATTTTCGGCGCCGCCGTTTTGGGGTCCACGTCATCCAAAACGATACCGGCATCGTTGCCGCCCAATTCGAGCGTGACGCGCTTCAACGAGTCCGCCGCGCCAGCCATCACCTTTTTCCCCGTGGCTGTCGAGCCCGTGAACGATATCTTCCGCACATCGGGATGTTTCGTCAGCTCTCCGCCCAGATCGTTGGCATCGGCGATGACGTTCAAAACGCCGGAAGGCAACAGATCGGCGATGTATTCGCACAATTTGAGCGTGGACAACGGCGTCGTTGCAGCGGGCTTCAGCACCACGGTGTTTCCCGACAACAATGCCGACGGCACTTTGAACGCCATCAGGATCAAGGGGAAATTCCACGGCACGATGGCGCCGATCACACCCAGGGGCTTGCGTCGGACTTCCACTTTCCGCCCCTCGCTGTCTTCGATGATTTTCACCGGCAGGTCGAGGCTAGCGAAATATTGGAAGAACGCGGCGGCGCCATACACTTCGCCCGTCGCATCCGCCAACGGCTTTCCTTGTTCCTGCGTAAGAATACGTGCGAGTTCGGGGGCTTTCGATTGAATGCGTTCCGCGATGGCGAGCAACGCCTTCTTCCGCTCTTCTATCGGCGTTTTGCTCCAGCCGGGAAACGCGGCTTTGGCAGCAGCAACCGCCTTGTCGAGTTGCCCTTTGGAGGCACGCGGGCATACCGCAAGAACCTCTTCCGTCGCGGGATTGATGACGTCCATCGTCTGGTCGCCATCTTCCAGCCGCCCGTTGATGAGAAGCTTGTATTCGCTCATGGAATTCTCCTTATCGGCCTTAATCGCGCCCGCCCTTGCGTGCAGCGTAGCACGTCGAAGGGCGGGCGGCCCCCCTAAGCGTCCGGCAACAGCACCACTTTCACGCAATCGCCCCGGTGCTGGTCCGCAATGGCTTTATTGATCTCGGACATGGGATAGGTCCGGATCAAACGGTCGAACGGAAAGCGCCCAACCTTATAGAGCGCGATCATTTCCGGAATGAACGTGTCGGGGTCGCTGTCGCCCTCGATGATGCCTTTCACCGCATGACCGAAGGTGATGACGGAAAGAAGATCGCCGGGCACCGGTGTTCCCGGCGGCGGCACGCCCACAATGCCGAACACGCCGTGCGGGCCGAGGCATCCCATTGTCGCCTGCAGAACGGCGGGGATGCCGGTGGTGTCGAACGCATAATCCACGCCGATCGGAACGATTTCGCGCACCGCCGCAGCAAGATCGGTCGACGCCTTGGGATCGATGGTATGCGTCGCTCCCAATTCCTTTGCGAGTTTGCGCCGCTGCGCATACGGCTCAACCACGATGATCGTGCCGCATTCCTGAACGACCGCGCCCATCACGGCGCTCAAGCCCACGGCGCCCCCACCCAACACCAGCAATGTCGAACCTTTCTCGCAGGCGAGCGAACGCATGATGCCGCCCGCGCCGGTTTGAATGCCGCAACCAAGGGGCCCCATCAGTTCGACCGGAACATCGTCGGGCAATTTCACGACATTGCGCTCATAGGCGAGTGCATAGGTTGCGAATGAAGATTGCCCGAAGAAATTGCTTACGACGTCCGCGCCGTTTTCGTGCAGCGCTTTCGATCCGTCGGGCCGCATGCCGGCATAGTTGAGTTGCGGCATTGTGTGGCAATAGGCGGGATCGCCCCGCTTGCATCGCGGGCAAACGCCGCAAGAGCGGAATGTGATGCCCACCGCATCGCCCGGTTTCACCTTGCGAACCTTGGCGCCGACGCGCTCGACGATTCCCGACCCTTCGTGTCCCAGAACGGCGGGTGGCGCGAACGGCATCATTCCGTCGCGCGCAATCAGATCGGTGTGACAAAGGCCGACGCCTTTCACACGCACCAGAATTTCGTCGTCGCGCGGATCGTCCAGATCGAGTTCGGCGATGTCGAAGTTGCCGCCGGTCTCGCGCACGACGGCCGCTTTCACCTTCATTGGCATCATCCTCCGCTTGCTGCCGCAGGGCTTTTGTTGATATTGATACCATAGTCGCATAAAGAAACTACGGTAGCAAAACATAAAATTGGGCGCGAAAATCAAGGGATTAGGGGATGCCCGGTCTCGCGCGCGCAGGGAGACGGACGAAGTGCCTTCAATCATTCCGCTTTGGGACGCCGCGCCCGAACAGGCCGATATCATCGGGAACAAGGCTGCGGGCCTTGCCGCGCTTCACCGCGCCGGTTTCCACGTACCCAAAGGCGTTTGCGTCACCATCGATGTGTACAAACACTGGCGCGCTGCAGGTTCGCTGTCCGCCGAATTGCGCGCGGAGCTTGGGCAGGCCTTCGCGAGCTTGCGGGCGCCCGTTGCGGTGCGCTCTTCATCGCCCGCCGAGGATCGCGCCGATGCATCCTTTGCGGGCCAGTACCAGACAATCCTTGGCGTGCGCACCGAGGACGAATTCTTCGCCGCGCTCGAAACATGCTGGAAATCCGCTTCGTCCAAAGCAGCGCTCGCTTATCGCAAGGACCAGGGCGCAGAGGCCACTGTCGATATGGCAGTGCTGGTGCAGGAACTCGTGCCCGCAACGGCCGCCGGCGTCCTGTTCACGATGCATCCCGTCACCGATCGGGTCGATCAGGTGGTGGTGAATTCGAATTTTGGATTGGGTGAATCGGTCGTCTCGGGCCGCGCGGAACCCGATACGTTCATTCTCGACAAGACAAGCGGGGCTGTTGTCGAATCGAAACTCGGCGCCAAGCGCGTTTTCAGCCAGCAAACGGCGCGCGGCGTGGAAGAATTGCCGGTAGATGCCGCGCGGCAGCAGATGTTCAGCCTGGGCGAAGAACAGTTGCGCCAGCTTGCGGACGCGGCACGAAAGCTCGAAGACGCCTACGATATGCCGATGGATGCCGAATGGGCGTTCGAGCGCAACACCTTGCATATGCTTCAGGCAAGGCCCGTCACGACGGGCGCCGAGGCCTATTACACCGATCTGTTGGACCAATGGGCACGCGACCGTGGCTTGCAATTCGATCCGGATGCGATCTGGGGCCGCGGATCGCCGCTTTCGGGCCTTCCGGTTTCGCCGCTCTACTATTCGGAAATGGCGGCGTTCTTTTCTGACATGTTCCCGCGCGTCGCGCAGTTGCACGGCACTGTGCCCGGAAAGCGCAAGAGCTTCCGGTATCACAAGGGATTCACCTATTCGGATGTGACGTTTTCGAGCGTTGCCGATCCCTCCGGCGCGATCCAGCCAATCGGATTTTTCTCGCCGGCCTGGAAATCCAACATCCGTCTCGGTTTGCGTTATCCGACGACATTGGCGTTCTGGACCAACATCGATGCCTATTATCGCAAATGGAACACCGAATGGTTGCCCGGCATCCAATCGAACAGACCGGACTATACGGTCGCCGGACCGATGGAAATCCAGCGCTTCATTGAACATGTCGAGAAACAGCGGCGCGAACGCAGCATTTTTGCGGCTCTCGGCGTGGCGTATGCCGGACATTATCTGGGACTGCTCGCGCATCTGGTCGCCGAATGGGCGCCAGGCATGTCTGATGACACCGTCGGAGTCCTGACGAGCGGCGTTCCCGACTCGCTGACACACGAGGAAAACATCGATGTCGGAAAGCTGGCCGACTTCGCGCGGCGTTCGAAAGCCGTCCACGATGCCATTCTAAACCGCAATTATGGCGATCTCGAACGTACGGCGGAAGGCCGCCAGTTCCTGGGCGAACTGGATGGCTTTCGTGCGCGCCGCCCGCATCGCGGCTGTTCCGATCGCGATCTTTATCAGCCGCGATGGGGAGACGACCGCGAAATCCTTCTCAATCAGGTCAACGCAATGCTGAGCGTCGGCCAACGTGTCGATCCCGAAACCGCCCATGCCCGCACGGTGGCCAAGCGCGAGCGTCGCGAGCGGGAGGTGTTGGCCAAGGTGGGGCAGGGCATGTTCGGCCCCGCGCGGCGCGCGATCTTCCGGCGCGTGATGCGGGCGGCCCAACGCTATTGGATACACCGCGACAACCAGCGTCATTCCTTCGATCACTATTTCTACGAGTTGCGCTGCGCTTATCAGGCGATGGGTCGGCGTCTGGCGGAAAGGGGCGCGCTTTCATCCCGCGACCATGTGTTTTTTGCCGCAAAGACCGAAATCTACGATCACCTCGCCGGAAAGCTTCCCGCCGAACGGCTCAAGGCGCGTGCGGATTGGCGTCGCGCATGGTGGAACAGGATGAAGGGGTTTGAGCCGGCGGCCTTCCTCAAAGGAAATTTGCCGTATCAGCCCGACAGACCCGCGCGCGAATTGGGCGAAGGCGATCTCGGCGGAGTCGGTGGCGCGCCGGGTATCGCGGAGGGGCCCGTGCGTCTCATCCGGACGTTGGCAGAACTCGGCTCGGTCGAAGAAGGCGACATACTCGTGACGCATGCCATCGATCCCGCGTGGACGCCGGTTTTCGGAATCATCGCCGGCGTCATTTCGGAAGAGGGCGGAATTCTCTCGCACGCAACTGTGCTGGGCCGCGAATATGGGCTTCCGGTCGTGATAGGTGCCGCGGGCGCGGCTGCCGCGTTTCGGGAGGGCGACAGGGTTGAGGTCAACGGCACAACGGGAATCGTGCGGCGCGTCACGACGAGCGGCGAAGCTGAAACAAGATCCGTGGAGTGCGTCGAAGCCTAGGCGCGCTTCGCAGAACGGGCTTTCGCCACGTTGCAGGTCAGCCCCATGATGTGAAGCTCGACAAGGTTGTGCACGGAGCGGCGAAACGCTTCGTGATCGTTGCGGTCGACCCACGCCACGAAGGCAAATGTCCAAGCGGACACGATCAGCGGCGCAACCAGTGCGGGATCGAATTGCGGATCGAATTCGCCGCGCCTCTGTCCCTCGGCGATAACGCTGACCAGCGTCGCGATAAGTCCCCTTGCCATGGGGTCGCCGAGATTTTCGGTGATGTGGGTGCCCGCGCGAACGAATTCGCGCGCAAGCACGCGGATCTGCGGCGCACTGTGCAGCCATTCCTGATAGAGCGTTTCGGTGGCTTGCCGGAGGCATTCCGTGCAAGTCATTTTCTTTATGTCGATCGAGGCGTCGATCTTCGCGGCGATCCGCTGGTTGAATTCGTCGACCAGACCGAACTTGCTGTCGAAATAGCGGAAGAAGGTCGCCTTGCTGATGCCGGCGGCCTCGCAGATGTCGTCCACCGTGACGTCTGCATATCCGCGCGTATCGAAGAGCGATAAAGCCGCCTGATAGATGTCGTCGTGCATACGCACGCGATTGCGCTCGCGGGCATTCATCCTTGGTGGCGGTACGGCAGCCGGCGCGACTGCAGTGGGCGTTGGCGCGGCTTTAGCGGAGGGTTTGGCGGTGTTCTTCACGGAAGGTGCCCCTGGAGCGCACACGGCCGGTCGAAAGCATAGTGGGCGCTGCGTTTTCTGTACGGTTCGCTACTAACATCTGTGACCATAACAAGCCAGTCTGTAGTTTAATCTTCATACTCGTTGACAAAAATAATACTCTGGTATCAAGTTGCGATATCAGTATTGTTTTCACCAGTTTCGACATCAGAGCGAAACGGCGAGGCGGAGGAAACGATGGACACGACAAGTGCACCGGGTGCGCACATGCGCACACGGGCGATGCGGGCGACTTTGCTTGGTGCAACGGCGCTATTTTGTATGGGCGGCGGGGCTTTGCCCGCGTTCGGTCAGGACAGCCAGATCGAAACCGTTGTGGTGACGGCAGAAAAGCGTGCCGAAGACATCAACAAGGTGCCGGTCACGGTGCAGGCGCTTTCGGGTGAAGACCTGGAGCGGCAAGGTATCCGCGACGTCAAATCGGCGCTGGCGTTCATTCCGGGCGCGTCGCTCGCCGGTGAAACCTCGCAAGGCACGCAAGTCTACCAATTGCGCGGCGTCTCCACCGGCGACACCACGGGCGATCCCACCGTGGCGTCCTATCTGGACGATTTCGCCTTCTCCATTCCCAGCGTACCGTTTGCAGCGCCCGCCGATCTGTTCGATCTGCAGCGGTTGGAAATCCTCAAAGGACCGCAAGGAACGCTTTATGGTTCGAGCTCGCTGGGCGGCGTCATCAAGATCGTCACCAACGATCCGGATACCGAGAAGTTCGACGTCAAGGCGGCGGCCTCGTTCGGCGCCGTGCATGAGCACGGATACAATTATTCCGGCGATCTGATGGTGAATCTGCCGATCGACGATACGCTCGCGGTGCGCGGCGTCATCAGCGGCAAGCATCTGAGCGGTTACAGCCTTGTGCCGGCGCTTGGCATCCGCAACGGCAACAACGACGACACGGTGACCGGTCGCGTCAAGGTGCTGTGGAAGCCGACCGAACGGCTGAGTTTTCTGGGCTCGTTCTGGCGCTTCGACGACCAGCAGGATTTCACCAACCGCATGGATGGCTTCGATCCGCCGCTGATCAACGATGTCGGCGTCGGAAATTCACCCACGTCGTTCACGCTCTTCACCGGCAAGATCAACTACGACTTCGATTTCGCCTCGTTGACCGCGACTTCCGGCTATATCAACCGCCACAACAGCCTGTTGGCCAATGGTTGTCAGGTTGACACCTGCTTCGTGGCGGAAATCCCCGGTGCCTCACGTTCCTTCGTGCAGGAAGTGCGGCTTACCTCGAACGACGAGGGGCCGCTGCATTGGATCGGCGGCATGTTTTACCAATATGGCGAAACCCAATCGAACACCTTGTTCCATCTGACAAGCGACGTGAACCCGGACATCTTTATCGATGGCACGTCGGCCTATCACTCGCTCGAATTGGCCGGTTTCGGTGAAGTATCTTATGACCTGTTTGGCGGGATGGTCCGCCCGCTGGTCGGCCTGCGCTATTCGGCGGTGAAACGCAATCTGCTACAGGATTCAACAACGACCATCACAAGCGAACCGCCCGTCGTGATCGGTTCCAACGATACGCAGGCCGGCAAGAACTATCACATCAGCCCGCGCTTCAATGTGTCGGTCTATCCGAGCGAAGACGGCATGGTTTATTTCAATGCCGCCCAGGGTTTCCGCCCCGGTGCGTTACAGACCGCTGCGAACGTGGCGGCATTGCAGGCCGTCACGGGCGTCGTTACGAACATCCAGCTCGATACCGACTCTCTGTGGAGCTATGAAGTCGGCGCGAAATGGTCGCTCTTCGACAACACGCTGAGCGTCAATGGCTCGGTCTATCTGATCAACTGGAATGACGCACAATTCCAGACCGGTCTTTCCGGCATCAGTGGCATCGTCAATCTGGGCGACATCAAGGGACGCGGTTTCGATCTCCAGCTGATCTACGCCACGCCCATACCCGGACTGACATTCCAGGCCGCCGGTGGCTACAACAGCACCACCATCGACAACATCAATCCGCAGATAACCGCCGGTCTTCCCTTCCTGCGCGACGGCGTGCAGGTGCCGAACGTGCCGAAAGGCAATGTTTCGTTCAGCTTCAATTATGCGAGGCCGCTCAACTATCACGAGTTGGTCTTCATCGCGGACGCCACCTATCAGTATCGCGCCAAGGAATCCGATCTTGCGACAGGCCGCGAGTCGTCCGATCTGAACATCTTCTCGCTCGAAGCTGGCATTCAGAAGGACGCCTATCAGGTGTTGTTCTTCGTGGACAACGTCACCGACGAACGCGGTCCGTCGATCTGGGAGCAGGGTCGCATGATCGTTCCGCGGCCGCGCACCATAGGAATGCGTCTGGCGTTCAGCCCCGAACTGTAACTCGATGAGGATTTGACATGGTTTTGCGTGCCGACGACGAGTTGCGCCATCCCTCCACCGATCTGCCGGAGTGGCGCGAAAGCATGTGGTATTGCTTCCAGATGCCCGAATACGAGATGGGCGGCGCGATCTACTACAGCTACATGCCGAACACGCCCAAGCCGAGCGCGAGTTTCAGCGTCTATCTCACAAAAGGATGGGTGCGTGAGCCCAACAAGCTGCTCTATCAATTCTCCAAGGAAGTGCCCATTCCGGATGCCGAGTGGAACGATCTGAAGGTCGACGGCAAACTGCATTACAAGCGCATCGATCCCCTCAAGCGCTGGAACATCACCTTCGATGACGGCGACAGGCTGGCGCTCGATTTCGATATCGATATCTTCGGCGGCAATTGGCACTACATCGACAACACTTACGAAACACCAAAATATCTCGCGGGCGACCGTTATCATCGCCCCTATGCCGCCAAAGGCGAATTGAAGCTCGACGGCAAGAAATACGCGATCGACATGACCGGAGATTCCGATCACTCCTGGGGCCCGCGCCGTTGGGAGCCGCTCTACAAGAGCAAATATATCGCGGGACAGTGCGGCAGCGGTTGGGCGTTCCATGCCTTCGAAGGCGTGGCGCTCGACGGCGGCGTTTTTCCCTACGGCTTTGTCTATGACGGCAAACGCATGTCCCCCATCACCAATCTGGAGATCTGTCCCGACTATGACAAGGATGGAATCCAGCGCGGCATCGTGATGAACATCGTGGACGGCAAATCCCGCATGTCGCGCGTTGAAGGCAAGTGTTTCACCTCCGCGCCGACCGAACGCGGAACGGTGTGGAACAACGACTGCTACTACAATTTCGAGGTGAACGGCGGCGAGCACAAGGGCTCCGGTATCCTCTCGTTCTACTGGAACCTCGATTACTACCTGAAGGTTTTGAAACGGTCGTGAAGCCGTGCTGAAGATTGCCAAAGCCGGAGTCGATATCGGTATCGTGGTGGCAGATGTCGCCGCGCAACAACGGTTTTACGGCGAATTGTTGGGGCTTGCGCATATGGGCGACGTCCCGTTGCCCAACGGCACGCTCCATATATACGCCTGCGGCAGCAGTCTTTTGAAACTTTATGCCATTCCGGGGGCGGGCGACGCCTCGGCGCCAGGCGAGTTCGGATCGCAAAAGGGATTCGCCTACATCACGCTCAATGTCGAGAATATCGAGGATGTTCTCGGCGCTCTTGAAAAGGGCGGTGCGAACATCCTCACGCCGTTGTCGGAGTTCGACGCAGGCGTGGCATTGCCGGAACCCGTCGGCCGGGTTCGTGCACGTTACGCAATGGTCGCCGACCCGGAAGGCAATCGCGTTGAGTTGTTGCAGCGCCATTAGAATCCCGCGCGCTGAAGGGAGGCAAAGGTGACGTCGTCCGAATTGGTCATGCCGAAGAATATCGCTGAAACGCTCGTCGATCCGCGCTGTTATGCGGATAGGCGCATTCACGACGCCTATACTTGGCTGAGGAACAACAATCCCCTCGGCATCGCCGAGCCGGAAGGGTACGACCCGTTCTGGACCGTCACAAAACACGCCGACATTCTGGAGGTCAGCAAGCAGAACGACCTTTTCCACAATGGCGACCGCCAGGCTACGCTGACCAACCAGGAAAGCGACCGCCGCGTGCGCGAGATGACGGGTGGCAGCCCGCATCTGATCAAAAGCCTGGTGCAGATGGATGCGCCAGAACACCCCAAATACCGGATGCTCGCGCAGCCGTGGTTTCTGCAGGGCAATCTCAAGAAGCTCGAAGATCGCATTCGCACCATCGCGCGCGGCGCCGTCGACAAAATGGCCGCAAAAGGCGGGCGCTGCGATTTCGTGAAGGATGTGGCGCTGCTCTATCCCTTGCACGTCATCATGGAAATCCTGGGCGTGCCGGAGGAAGACGAGCCCCGCATGCTGCGGCTGACGCAGGAACTGTTCGCGCCGCAGGACCCCGATACGGCGCGGGCGCAGCCCGCCGATCTCGACCCCGCCGAATATGCCAAGGCATTGACGGCGGTGGTGGACGATTTCGAAGCCTACTTCACCAGGATTTCGGAAGATCGCCGCGCCAACCCGCGCGATGATTTCGCCACCGTCATCGCCACCGCGAAGATCAATGGCGAGCCCCTGCCGCGTCTGGAGCAGATGGGTTACTACATGATCATCGCAACGGCGGGTCACGACACCACTTCGTCGTCCACCGCGGGAGCGATCTGGGAGCTTTGCGATCATCCCGATCAGTTCGCCAAGCTGAAGGCCGATCCCTCCCTGATCTCGAGCATGGTCGAAGAATCCATCCGCTGGATGACGCCGGTGAAGCATTTTATGCGCTCGGCGACGCGCGACACCGAATTGCGCGGCCGCAGAATCGCCAAAGGCGACTGGCTGATGCTCTGCTATGCGTCGGGCAACCGCGACGAGGAAGTGTTCGACGATCCCTTCTCCTTCCAGGTCGACCGTAAGCCCAACAAGCAAGTCGCCTTCGGCTATGGCGGGCATGTGTGCCTCGGCCAGCATCTGGCGCGCATGGAAATGCGCATCCTTTTCGAAGAGCTTTTGCCGCGCCTGAAATCCATCTCTCGCGACGGCGAGGCGACCATGACCCAGGCATTTTTCGTCAATGGCCCGAAGAAATTGCCGGTGCGCTACGAAATGAACTGACACGGAGCAATACGTGGATTTTTCCCTGCCCAAGGAACTTGTCGCCTATCTCGCCGAGCTGGATGCATTCATCGAGGCTGAGATCAAGCCGCTTGAGGCGCAGGACGACAACAAGCGTTTCTTCGATCATCGCCGCGAATGGGCACGAACGGACTGGGACAATGGCGGCCTTCCGCGCAAGGAATGGGAAGCGCTGCTGGGCGAGGCCAAACGCCGGGCCGATCGGGCAGGGCATCTGCGTTTCGCATTGCCGAAGGAATATGGCGGCAAGGACGGCTCCAATCTCTGGATGGCCGTGATCCGCGAACACTTCGCGTCCAAGGGCCTTGGGCTGCACAACGATCTGCAGAACGAACACTCCATCGTCGCCAACAATCCCTTCGTGCTGATGATGCGCGATTTCGGCACCAGGGAACAGCAGGCCGAATGGATTACCGGCATGCTGAACGGCACGCGCCGGCCGACATTCGGGTTGACCGAGCCCAATCATGGCTCGGACGCAACGCACATGGAAACGCGCGGCGTGCGCCAGAAGCGCGATGGCGTCGACGGCTGGCTTCTCAATGGCGAGAAGATGTGGACGACGGGAATGCATGTCGCCTCGCATTGCGCTTTGTTTGCGCGCACCTCCGGCAATGACGGCGACGCGCGCGGCATCACCTGTTTTCTGGTGCCTGCGAGCGATCCCGGCGTGAAGATCGAGGAATATCTATGGACATTCAACATGCCGACGGACCATCCGCGCGTGTCGTTCACCAATGTCTGGGTGCCGGACAGCGCGATCTTCGGGCAGGAAGGGTTGGGCCTGGCCGTCGCGCAGCATTTCGTACATGAAAACCGTATCCGTCAGGCGGCGGGTTCGCTGGGCGCTGCGGTGTATTGCATCGAGGAAAGCGTCAAATACGCCCGAAGCCGCAAGCCTTTCGGCAAGCCGCTATCGGACAATCAGGCGATCCAGTTCCCGCTCGTCGAATTGGCGACGCAAGCCGAGATGTTGCGGCTTCTCATTCGCAAGACCGCTTCCGAAATGGACCAGATGAGCAAGGTCGAGGTCGAAAAGCAGCTCTCCGACAAGGTTTCGATGTGCAATTACTGGGCAAATCGCCTGTGCTGCGAAGCGGCCGACCGCGCGATGCAGGTCCATGGCGGCATCGGCTATTCGCGCCACAAACCGTTCGAACATATCTATCGCCATCATCGCCGCTATCGCATCACCGAAGGCAGCGAGGAAATCCAGATGCGGAAAGTTGCCGGCTGGCTGTTCGGCTATATGGGCCCGCGCAAGAAGCTGTTCGCAGAAGCAGCGGAATAAGAGGAACGCGTCAATGGTCCTGAAAGCATCCGACGAGTTGCGCCATCCCGAATTCATGAACGACGACTATCACTGGCGCGAAAGCCTTTATTTCAATTTCAACGATGCGGTCAATAAGATCGGCGGCTGGCTCTATCTCTGGGTCGTTCCCAACCAGCCGAAACCTTCCGGAATGCTGGTGAGCTTCTATCACGGGGCATGGCCGGATCTGAAAGTGAATGACAAGGCAATGGCATCCCCGAGGCATCGCATGGTCGCGGGCGATCGCTGGATCTATTGCTTCAAGCAGGATGTCGACCATCTGATCGATGCGAACTTCGACGATGTCGAACTCTGCGGCATGAAATTCCGCCGTCTTGAGCCGCTCAAGCAACAGAAACTGACTTTCGACGACGGCGAGGGCAACGGCTTCGATCTCGATGCCCGTTTCATGATGCACCCTTACGACTATGCCGATGGCGTCCACCCGACACCGTCGTGGATGGCCGCAAACCGTTATCACCGCTCATGGTGGGTCAAGGGAACGCTTAAGATCGGCGGCAAGGAATATCCGGTATCGTGTACCGGAGATTCCGATCATTCCTGGGGCCAACGCCACAGCATCGAATTCTGCAAGAACCTCTTCAAGATGTGGTCGTTCCAGACCAGCGACGGCTCTTTGTCCATTTCGGTATTGAAACAAGGCATCGACGAGCGCGACACTCAGATCGCGCTCGGCTATGTCACGCGCGATGGCAAGACCGCTGCCGCTGCGGAAGTGGAAACGAGCGCCAGTTACGACGAAAATGGTGTGCAGCAGGGCGTGGATCTGACCGTAACCGATGAACTTGGCCGCACGATCCGGGCCCAGATGCCGAAGATGCACTCTTATATAGGCTCCGGTACGCCCGAGACCTTCTGGGGATATGAAGGCGTCGGCGACTACATCGTGGAAGGCGTGGGCACGGTGCCCGGCCTCATCTCTTATTTCTGGCCCCCACGCGTAACCCCGCAGGCGCTTCATGCCGGCAAGTGGAAATGATCTCTTCGGTCTTCGCTCCGACCACAACCCGAGTCGAAGACGTCGGCGGCAAGGCCGCATCCTTGTTCCGGTTGCACGCATTGGGTTGCGACGTGCCGCCCTTCTTCGTGCTTACCACTGCCGCAACGCGCGATGGCGCGTTGACGGACGGGATGCGGGACGCCGTTCTGCGAGCGTGGAACGAACTCGGCGGCGACCATTACAGCTATGCCGTTCGCTCCTCCGGCGCTGCGGAAGATTCATCGGGACATTCCTTCGCCGGCGTATTTGAAACCATACTCGGCGTGGGAGGAGCCGAGGGCGTGCTCGACGCCATCGGCAAATGCCTTGCCTCCCATCGCAGTGCCGCTGCGGAGAACTACCGCAGCAGCCGCTCCGTCGAGCGCGACGACGCGATGGCGGTTGTCATCCAGCGCATGGTGGAAGCAAGCTGGTCGGGCGTCTGCTTCACGGCCGATCCCGCCTCGCAATCCCTGTCGCGCATGACGGTGAACGCGGTCAGAGGTATCGGTGAAAATCTGGTTTCGGGCCTCGTCAATCCGGAAGAGATATCGGTCAATCGCGACACGGGACGCATCGTGGCACGGCACACGCCGCCGGGTCAGCAACCTTTTCCCGATCACATGCTTGCTGCCGTCATTTCCGAATCCCGGAAGGTCGCCGATGCGTTCGGCTTTCCGCAGGATCTCGAATGGGCCTTCGACGGAGATGCGCTGCGCATATTGCAGAGCCGGCCGATCACCACCATTGCCGGCGTATGGCTCAACCGTTCGCTGGAACCCTGGGTCGGCAATCCGCAAGCTGATCCGGACAGTGCTGAAAAAGTCTGGACGCGTACCTATGCCGATGAAATCTGGGCGCCGCCGGTCAGTCCGCTGTTCTACGACGTCCAAAATCTGACCGGGCAGATTCCGTTGCAGCTCAGCAACTACGGCGATACAGCGCCGGGGCCGCCGGACGCCTTCAAATATTTCCGCGCCGCGCCCTATCTCGATATCCGGCTGCTCGAACGGCTCTATATTTTTTACCCCCGTCTGATGCGGCTACCGAGCCTGCTCTATCAGCTACCGCCCGAACGCCGGGAGGCTGCGAAAAACGCACCCTGGAAATGGCGCGGATTGCTGCATCGGACCTGGCGATTCGAGGTCTCGCATGGAGATCGCTGGGGCTTCACGCGCAATCACAAATTCCTCAAGCGCTCCTGGGGGCCGTTTCTGGCGACGACGAATCCGCTCGCCGCAGTGAATGAACGCGCGCTCGACGACGCAGCACTCGAACGTCATCTCACGGAGATATGGAGGCTCGCCGGAACCATCGGCTTGGAATGCGGTATCACTGTTTTCTATTATGCGCAGGATCTGAAGCTTCTCCTCACCGCACTTCTCGCGCGCTGGTTCGGAAAGGGCGAAGAGCTATACGCCACTATCTCCGCGGGCCTCGATGACAGCCACACGGTTCGCGAAGCCGACAGCATCTGGCAGATCGCGATGCTGCTGCGCTATGACGGGCAGGCAACCATCGAATTGGCAAGGACGTCTAGCTGGAAGGAATTTCAGGCGCAGGCAGATGCCTCGACCTTGAAGAACGTCGGCGGCGCATTCGAGCTGTTCCTTGCAAGCCATGGCCATCGCGGCGCGAATTACAAAGACCCCATCTATCCGCGTTGGGGCGACGAACCGGAATTGCTCTGGCAGCAGGTGAAAGCGTTTTTGTCTGACGACAATCCTCGCCCCACGGAGATCAATGCGCGCAGCGCCGCCGCGCGCATTGCCACCCAGCGTGACTGCCTGAGCGGATTGAGCGGAATGCTTGCCCCGCTCAAGCGGAGTTTGCTGCGCAAGTTATTCCGCTACAACGAAATCTATATGGGGCTGCGCGACAATCATCGTTTCTACTACGACAGGATTTGGTGGCTTCTGCGCCGTGTCTATCTCGAGAAAGGCAGGCGCCTTCATCGCCGCAGCCTGCTCGGCCAGCCGGACGATGTGTTCTTCCTCGTGCGCAAGGAAATCGCCGAATTGGACAGCGGAACGCTTGGCGTTGGCGAAGCCGCATCGCGCATCGGCATTCGCCGTCAGGAATGGTCGAGAACGCTCAAGGAGCAGCCGCCAAAATTCCTTCGCCGCGGCTATGTCCCGGATGACGAACCGGCATCGCTTGGAACGACAGCGCGAAAACTGATCGGGCTTGCCGCCAGCGCGGGCCAGGTCACCGGGCGTGCACGCATCATATATAATGTCACGGAGCTGGAGCGGGTTGGGAAAGGCGACATTCTCGTCACCCGCCAAACCGACCCCAGCTGGACACCGGCGTTCGCACGCTTGAGCGGACTGGTGCTGGAGACCGGCGGCGTCCTCGCGCACGGCGCGTCTCTGTGCCGGGAGTTCAACGTCCCCTGCGTGACGGTCGTCGAGCGCGCCACGCGACTGATCCGCGACGGCGATACGATTGCCGTCAATGGCGGCCTCGGAACCGTGGAAATCATCGAAAGCAAAGATGCGTCCGCGGAGTGCGCGGCATAACTCCCGACAGAGGACGATATGGATCTCCAACTGAAAGACAAAGTCGTTTTCATCGCCGGCGCGAGTCGCGGCATCGGGCTTGGCATCGCGCAAGCCTGTCTCGCCGAAGGAGCGAAAGTCGCACTGACGGCGCGTGGCGCGGAAGCATTGCGGGAAACCAAGGCACGTCTTGTCGCCACTTATGGAGCCTCCCGGCTCTGGTCTTTCGCGGGCGACATGCGCAACAGCGCGGATATCGACACCGCGGTGAAACGCTGCGAAGCCGAATTGGGCCCCATCTGGGGCGCCGTCGCCAATGTCGGCATCCATCCCTGCCCGCCGGGGTTCGATGTCGACGACGAAAGCTGGGAGCAGGGCCTCACGCAGAACCTTACCGCGTCCTATCGCCTTGCGCGCGCGGTGTTGAAACCGATGCTGCAACGGGGTGCCGGTTCGCTTGTGTTCATCGGCTCCATTGCGGGCCTTGCCGCGCTCGGAACGCCACTTACCTATGGCACGTCGAAAGCGGCGGTGGGGCATCTGAGTGGTGAATTGGCGAAACTCGCCGGCGCAAGCGGCGTGCGCGTCAACACCATCGCACCGGGCAACATCGTCTTTCCGGGGGGCGACTGGGAAAAGCGTTCCACCGGCGAACGTGCAGACGCGTGGAAGCGCTGGATCGCAAGGGAAGTCCCGATGAAGCGGTTCGGCACACCGGAGGAGATCGGCGCGGTTGCGGCGTTTCTCTTGAGCCCGCAAGCAAGTTTCGTGACGGGCACCGTCATTCCGGTGGATGGCGGCCAAACGCGCTGAATGCGCAGAAGGAGCGGACATGAAGGCCACGACGCTGCCCGAAGAAGCCGCCAGCCAGCGCGACATCGAAACGAAACTCACTTCGTCGCGCTACAAATCCTATTTCCTGTTCATCTTCGTCACGATGACAGGCTTTGCCTATATGGACCGCGTGCTGATGAACACGTTGGGCCAGGCCATCAAGGTCGATCTCGATCTCAGCGATACGCAATTGGGCATGCTGGGCGGTCTCTCGATCGCCGTCTTTTACGCGCTTTTCGCCCTGCCGAGCGCGCGCCTCGCCGAACGCTACAAGCGCACCTACATCGTGGCGGCTGCCGTCGTCATCTGGTCCGTCATGACGACGCTCTGTGGCGTGGCACAGAATTTCTGGCAGTTGCTGGGCGCACGCCTCGGAGTGGGCATCGGCGAAACCGGTGCGCTCGCCACCCAGTCGCTCGTCTCGGACATGTTTCCGCCCAACAAGCGCGCCTCCGCGCTCGGCATCCTCAATCTCGGCGTCACCATCGGCCTTCTCTTCGGCGCCATCGCCAGCGGTCTGCTTGTGCAGACGTTGGGCTGGCGCGCGGCGTTCTTCATTCTCGGTTTGCCGGGACTGCTTTTGGCGCTTGCCATCGCGCTGACGGTTGAGGAACCACCGCGCGGCTTCTCGGATGGCGGAACGGCCGACGAAACACCGCCGCCGTTCGTGTCCGTGTTGAAACTCGCCTTCTCCAAGCCTTCCTTCGTCCACATCCTGATCGGCGCCACCATCGTTGCGACCGTCGGGGCCGGCGTGCTGCAATTCATGCATCCCTTTTTCGTGCGACGCTTCCACCTCAACTATGCCGAAGCCGCCGCGATGTTCGGTGCCATCAACGGCATCACCACCGGCGTCGGCTTTCTCGCCGGAGGCTTTCTGACGGATTGGCTGACGAAGCGGAGCAAGCGGTACTACGGCATAGTGCCGGCCTGCGGTCTGCTGATCGCACTGCCGTTCTTCCTCGCAGGCTTTCTGCAGACGGATTGGCGCATCGCTCTGCCGCTTCTCGCCATTCCGGGCATGTTCTCCGCAACCTATTTCGCACCCACCTATGCGGTGGCCCACAACATCGTCACGCCGCGCATGCGCGCTTCGATAACCGCGATCGTCAGCCTCGGATCCGGCCTCACGTCGCTTGCCATCGGCCCTGTGCTAGCCGGATACATCAGCGACAAATCCGCCGCCGCCTATTTCCCCGGCAATTTTGCCGTGGAATGCCCCGGCGGCCATGCCGCAGCGGGATTGAGCGTGAAGATCGGAGAAGCATGCGAAACAGCCTCGGCGCTTGGCGCACGAAACGCACTCGTCGGGCTCGTTCTGCTCCTCGCCTGGGCTGCGCTGCACTACTATTTGGCCTCGCGGACTGTGGCGCGCGACATGGCGTGACAAACTGATCGATTTCGCGTCTCGGTACATGAAATATTTGCTTGGGGGAGCGATCCGCCGCCTGCGCCTTTGAAATAAGATTGCCGAATAAAATTTCGCCGCCCACCTGTCCGTCCGCGCCCCATCTTCGTCGCACTGGATGTAGTCTGAACATCCACCCTCCCACAGGCAGGAAAGCTTACGGGGGAATGAGCGACACATCGGATACCAGCCGTGAAGACGTCACGCCGCGCGCCCGCGAAGCCGGCCGCATGAGTGCGCCCGATCTGCGCGACTGGTTTCTCGCGAATGTGTTGCCGCTGGAGGCGAGCTTGGTGCGGTTCCTGCGCCGGAATTGGCGCAACGACAGCGATATCCCGGACCTGCTGCACGAAACCTATGTGCGGGTCTATGACTCCGCGCAGCGCGAACTTCCCGACAATGCAAAGGCCTTCGCCTTCGCCACTGCGCAGAATCTGCTCACCGATCTCGTCCGCCGCGAAAAGGTTGTGCCCATCGAAGCTGCTTCCGAGCTCGATGCCCTCGACGTGGCGCTTGACGAGCCCGGTCCGGATCGCAAGATCATCGCGCGCGATGAACTGCGCCGCCTGCAACTCGCACTCGACAATCTCCCGCCGCGGGCGCGCGAAGCCATCGTGCTGCGTCAGGTCGAGGGGTTGACGCGCCGGGAAGTCGCCCAGCGCATGCAGATCACCGAGCGCACCGTCAAATGGCACCTGACGGAAGGCCTGCGCGCGCTTGCCAAGGCGCTTTACGGCGATGTGCGGGGTTCGTCATGAGCGATCGTTCCGCCCATCTGGGGCTTGCGGATTCCGAAGCCATCTCCGCGCGTGCCGCCGAATTCATCGTCGAACAGCAGACGGGCGAATGGAGCGAGGCCGAGGAGGCAGCGCTTGCGGCATGGATCGCGGAATCTTCGGCCAATCGCATCGCCTATTGGAAACTGGAAGCGGCGTGGGATCGCACCAGGCGCATCGCGGCGTTGAAGCCGTCACGCCGCGGCGCACGCCTGGCGGAAATAGGCCGCCGCGTCTGGCCGGTGTTGTCGCGCACAGCGGCAGCCGTGGCGCTCGTCTGTGCCGGCGGAGCGGCCGCGTTTTATTATTTGCATCGCCCGGCACAGGAACAGATGTATTCCACGACCGTCGGCGGGCACGAAACGCTCGCGCTCGACGATGGATCGCGCATCGAGCTCAACACCGACACGGCAATCCGCATTGCGATGACGGGCAAGAATCGCAAGGTCTGGCTCGACCGTGGCGAGGCCTATTTCGATATCCGCCATGATGCGGCGCGTCCGTTCGTCGTGATGGCGGGCAATGCGCGCGTCACCGATCTGGGCACCAAGTTCACCGTGCGTCGCGAAGAAAAGCGTCTCAACGTCTCGCTGATCGAAGGCCGCGCCCAACTGGAAAACGGCGAAGCGGGCGACAATGCACGATCCGCCGTATTGAAGCCCGGCGATGTCGCGGTCGCAACGCGCGACACGGTGGCCATCACACGCAAACGCGACCAGGTGTTGAAGGATGCGCTCGGCTGGCGCCGGGGCGTGCTTGTGTTCGAAGACACGGAGCTTTCGGCGGCGGCTCAGGAATTCAACCGCTACAACCGCAAGAAGGTGGTCGTAGCCGATGCGCACACCGCGCATCTGCGCATCGGCGGCACGTTCCCGTCGACGAATGTGGATGCGTTCGCAGACGCCGCCGAAGCCATTCTCGGATTGCACGTTCGCTATCGGGGCAACGACATCGTGATCTCGCGGTAAGACGCGAGGATTTGATTTCAGCAGGGGGGATTATGAAAAACCTGTCCATCTTCAAGGCCATGCTCACCGCAACGGTGTTCGCAGCCGGGCCCGCATTGGCGGAAGACTTTAACATACCGGCCGGCGATCTCGGCAAGGCATTGAACGCCTACGCGGTGCAAAGCGGCGTCATGCTGATCGTCTCTTCCGATCAGATTCGCAACGCACACACCTCGGGTCTTAAAGGCGTTCTTCCTCCCGATGAAGCGTTGAGCCGCCTTCTGAAAGGTACCGGCTTCGTCACCCGCCGCGCGCCATCCGGCGCCATAGGCATAGTTCCGGGGCCGTCGTCGTCGGATGCGGCAGACAATATTCTGCCGATGCAGCTCGCTCAGGCCACGCCCTCGCGTGCAGCGGTCGAAACGGTGACGGTTACTTCTTCGAAGCTCGGCGGCGCGGATGTACAGAGCATCCCGATTGCGATCACCGCGCTGTCTCAGGAACAACTCACCGCCACGCAGACAAACGGCGGCCCCGATCTTGTGAAGCAAGTTCCGAACCTGACCTTCACCAAGACGAATTTCACGGGATACAGCATTCAGATCCGCGGCATCGGCACACAGGCGATCTCTGTCACCACGGATCCGGCGGTGGCCGTCGCCTTCAATGACCAGCCCTTTATCCGCAATCACTTCTTCGAACAGGAATTTTACGATGTAGCGCAGGTCGAAGTGCTGCGTGGCCCGCAAGGCACGCTCTATGGCCGCAACGCCACGGCGGGCGTGGTGAACCTCACCAGCGCAAAACCCAGCGACCAGTTCGAAGCGATGGTGAGCGGCGAACTCGGCAATTATCACCAACGCCGTTTCGAAGGGATGCTCAATCTTCCCATCGTCGACGACCGCCTCGACATTCGCTTTGCCGGCGAATGGACGAAGCGCCAGGGCTACTCTTTCAACGCGCTCGACAACGAACGCATCGACGGCCGCGATCTGTGGTCGGGCCGCGTTACCATCGGACTCAAGCCGTTCGAGGGCCTGCAGACCTACCTCGTCTGGGAACATTTCTCCGAAAACGACGATCGCATGCGCACGGCCAAGCAATTGTGCCATCGCCAGCCGGTTCTGGATATTTTCGGCGGCGATGCGGCAGCGACCAATCCGTTTGGCGCCAGCACGGATGTCTTCAATCCCGCGAATTATGGCAGCCAGGGTTGCCAGATGAGTTCGCTTTATTCGGCCGAAGCCTTTGAAGTACCAAACGGCTTCTCGCTACCTTATTATTTCGCGGCCAGCGCTGTTGGCGCCCCTGTCACGCTCAATGATCCCTACATCAGCAGAACGCAGTCTCGCAATTTGCGCGTGATAGAGACGGCTTTCGATCCCGTCTATCGCGTGAAGAACGACATCGTCGAACTGAACGCCGACTATTCTGTCAGCCCAGCCTTGACGCTCACATCGCAAACGGCATTCAACCACGACTTCCTGTGGTCCATGGAAGATTACAATCGCTTCAACACAGCGCCCGGCGCTTTCGCGGCGACGCCGGCGGAGGACGGCAGAGTTACCCCTGATGGTGGCTCAGCATGTAATCAATACGGTTGCATCCCAACAGGCATTTTTTGCGATCCCCAAATCGGATGCAGCAACAGACTCGTCCTGGAGGATTTGTCTGCCGAGCACGCCTGGCAGTTGAGTCAGGAATTTCGGTTGGCGTCCAATTTCAGCGGCCCGTTCAACTTCAGCGCTGGCGGAAACTATCTGCACTATGAAACCGACGAAGATTATTACGTCTTCATCAATTCACTGACTGCGGCGGCGGCATCGATCGGTAGCGCGGGTTGTGGATCTGGCTACGGCTGTACAACATATGTTCCGGGTATTACCGACAACTCTTCGTGCCTCTTCAAGGGCTATATTATGCCTGTGCCTTCTGACAGTCACGGAACAGGCGCTTGCGCTTATATCGATCCCAATCCCGTCACCGAACTCGATGGCAACGGCCACAACTATTTCCGCAGCCAGAATCCCTACATCCTCAATTCCTATGCCGCGTTCGGTGAGGCGTATTACAACATTCTTTCCGACCTGAAGCTCATCGCAGGCCTGCGCTGGACAGAAGATCGCAAGCATTTCACCGAAATCCCGAGTGAACTTCTCGTTGAAGGCTGGGGTTATCCTTCGACCGGCACGGTCGATCAGACATGGGATCAATTCACAGGTCGTGCTGCCGTCAATTGGACGCCCAAGCTCGATTTTACCGATCAAACCCTCGTCTATGGGTCCTATGCACACGGCTATAAGGCCGGTGGTGCCAATCCGCCCGGCGCTGCGCTTCTTTGTTACAATTGTGGACCCGACACAGGCACGGTCAATCTGCCGATCCATCCGCTTACTTTCAAACCGGAATTCATCGATGCGTTCGAAGTAGGAAGCAAAAATACTTTGCTGGACGGAGCGCTTACGTTGAACGTCAGCGCATTCTATTACAACTACGAGAACTATCAGATTTCCGAGATCGTCGACCGTACGTCGATCAATCTCAATTTCGACGCTCATGTGAAGGGAGCCGAAGTAGAAGCGACATGGGAACCCGTACCCGGTTTACGTTTCAATTTCGCGGGAGGCTACGAAGATGCGCGCCTCGCAAAAGGATCTAAGGCCGTCGACCTGATTGATCGTACGGCAGGACACTCGGACTGGCTCGTTTTGAAGCCCTTCGTGTCTCAGGCGTCGAACTGTATCCTGCCCTATTATGTTATCGAATATCAGCTCCAATATGCCTCGTTCTCCATCAACAACGATTGCGGGGTAGCCTATGCCGATATGCACGATCCGGTGACCGGTCAGCCTTATACGTCTGACTTATCCAACTCAACGAACAGGCACGGTGACCCAATCATTCCTGGTACCTATGTGGGCTTCGATCCGTTGAGCGTCGATCCGAATGCGCCAGCCGGCGTTAATGGTGGTCTGGGCCTCCCGCCCAACGGCGGCGCCGGCTTTGACAAGGATTTGAGCAACAACTGGCTGCCGAATACGCCACCGCTTACCGTGTCTGCCGGAGCACAATACACAATCCCGCTGTCGTCGGATTGGGCTGGAACGTTGCGCGCCGACTATTACTGGCAGGATTATTCCTGGGCGCGCATCTTCAACGATCATCCATATGATCGCCTGCGTGGTTATACCAACGTCAACCTGACGCTCATCCTGACGAGTCAGAATGGCTGGCAGGTCATGTTCTACGACAAGAACGTGTTCAACACGACGGCGATCACCGGCACGTTCCTCAACAGCGACGACACCGGCCTCACCACCAACGTATTCCTGACCGATCCCAAACTGATCGGCATCCGCATCACGAAGAATTGGTAAGGGGGGATTAAATGAGCGAATTATTGAATGCAACTGAACGTTCGAATGCCAAATGGCAATTGTTGGCGAACGTGTCGGCGCTTGCACTGATTGCAGGTTTGCCACAGACGGCTGCGGCGGGCGAGAACAAGCCCAACGTCTGGATCGAGGTTGGGGCACAACTCGACCGCCTCTCCAACGGGGAAGAAAGCTTTGCGCCTCCCTTTGTCGCCACTTTGCTTGAAAATCCCTTCACGCCGCCGGCCATCGTGCAGAAGCCGCCGCTTTACTCCCTTGGAGAAGAGGGGCGTCTGTCATTCACGCCGGATGGCTCGGACTGGATATTCTCCGCCGCCGTTCGCTATGGGCGAGCGAACAGCAGTGGCAATACACACGAAGAGACCTCTCCTCCTTCGCCGCAGTTTATCATCAGCATACCTTCGTTGGGCAAATATGCGAGCAGCGCCTCTCCCGCGGCCAATCGCAGGTTTGCCACCACCACCTCGACGACGCATGATTCTTATCTCACGTTGGATTTCCAAGCTGGAAGGGACGTGGGGCTGGGCGTATTCGGATCACACGGTTCATCGGTGCTCGGCGCTGGCATTCGCTTTGCACAATTCACTTCGCAAACGAAATCCAGGATCGATTCCGATCCGGATTTCGCAGTCACCTACAAATATTTGACGCAATTTTTCGGCATTCCCGGATATTTCAAAATTCCCAGCCAGGCTTGGGACCTTTACTCGGCTAGAAATACCGTCTCCCGCAGCTTCCATGGCGTCGGTCCTTCGCTCGAATGGAGTGCTGACGAAGTTATTCTTGGTCAGCCAGATAGCTCCACCGTCACATTCGATTGGGGGGTGAACGGCGCGATATTGTTCGGCCGGCAGAAGGTGACCGCCCACCACACAACCATGGCACATCATGGCAGTGCGCAACACGGAAGCGGTGCGTTGCCAACTCTCTATCCGACGAAGGTCCACAGCACCGCCCGTTCCCGTTCCGTCGTCGTACCGAACATAGGTGGTTTCGCTGGCCTGTCGCTTCGCTTCCCAAACGCCAAGGTCAGCATGGGCTATCGTGTCGATGCCTTCTTCGGCGCGATGGACGGCGGCGTCGACACGCGCAAGACCTATGATCGCGATTTCTACGGTCCCTTCGCCACGATCAGCATCGGCCTGTAGCTCTGGTCTGCCGCTTTGTGACGAAGCCAAGAATAGCTAATGTCGCGATGAACCGGACGATTCGAAGCGTCACCTTCTTATCGCAGTGACTGCCGGATTTTAGCGCATACGTGCCAGAAAACCGCTGGCCACTTCCGCCAGCCATCGCGCGGTCGTCAAAGCGCCGGTGGCATTGATGTCGGTGCCTGGGTCGAACTCGGTGAGGTCGAGGCACTTCACTTTCGGGTGCATCGCGGCCAGCCGGGTGGCCGCAAAGAATTCTTCGACAGCAATGCCGCCGGGCCGTGCGCCGGGAGCGGCGGGCATTTGTGCGCGGTCGATCACGTCGATATCGCAATCGACATAGATATGATCGCAGCGTTTCGACAGCCGGTCCAGTTCGCGCGCGACGAGCGCGGCAAAGCCCTGCGCGCGGCAATCGGCGAGCGTATGCACCGCTATCCCTGCCATCTTCGCCTTGTCGTGCGCCTTCCTGGTGTTTGCGAAAGGAGCAAGCCCGATCTGGCCGATATTGGCGCCGGGCAATCCGTCTTCCAGCAACGCTTGAACGGGATTGCCGTTGTTCAATCCGAGATCGGTGTCACGCAGGTCGAAATGCGCATCGAACGTAATCAACCCGACGCGAGCCAACGTCGCGTCAACGCCATGCACGCCCGGCCGCGTGATCGCATTGTTGCCGCCGATGAGGACCACCAGATCGCGCTCCGCCGCCAGGTGGGCCACCGCCTCGCGGATGGGCGCGAAGGCTTCGGCGGGCGCGGCCCGTCCCAACGTCACATCGCCCGCATCGAATAGGCGCAAACCCGACAAATCGGTTCCTGTTTCGAGATCGTAGGTGCTGATGCGCCTGAGAGTGGCCCTGAGAGTCGCCGGCCCCAGGTCGCATCGGCCCGGCGTGATCGAACCTTCGCCAAGGGGCACGCCCAGAATGGCAATTTTCGCATCCGCAAACGGCCCCAGGAGATCGGCAACGGAAAGCCAGCGGCGATTTTCCGAAAGATTTGGATCGAAAGGGTCTGACACCAAAATCTCCCGCGCAACGGCCGGCGTTTCGGCGCTAAACTTAGCGCGTCCGGAGCCGCGGCGAGAGCGCAAATGTGGGATCTTCTGCTCAAGGAATGCCATGCCGCCACAATGCAGGGGCCGGGCTATGGCGCGATCCCCGACGCCGCCATCGCGTTTCGGAACGGCCGGATCGCCTGGATCGGCCCTAAAGCCGAGTGCCCCTCACAGGCTGCGCGCGAAACGCGCGGGCTGAGCGGCGCATGGGTCACGCCCGGCCTCGTAGACTGCCACACCCATCTGATCTTCGGCGGCAACCGCGCCCGCGAATGGGAGCAAAGACTGCAAGGCGCAAGCTATGAAGACATCGCACGCGCGCGCGGCGGCATCGTTTCGACCGTCCGGGCCACCCGCGCCGCCACGGAAGACGAGTTGGTCGCATCCGGCGCACAACGCGCAACGCAAATGGCGGGGCAAGGCGCAACGACCATCGAAATCAAATCCGGCTATGGCCTCGATCTGGATACCGAACGCAAAATGCTTCGCGCCTCCGCGCGCGCGGGCAAGCGGGCGAACATGCGCGTCGTGCGCACGTTCCTCGGCGCCCACGCATTGCCGCCGGAATTCGCGAACGATCGCGAAAGCTATGTCGATCTCGTCTGCCAAACGATGATCCCCGAAATCGCCAAGGAAGAGCTGGCCGATGCCGTAGATGTGTTCTGCGAAACGATCGCCTTCACGCCTGCCGAAGCCGAACGCATCTTCGCGGCTGCCAGGGCGCATGGCCTGGGCGTGAAAATACATGCCGAACAATTGTCCAATCAGGGCGCCGCCGCACTGGCGGCAAAGTTCGGCGCGCTGTCTGCCGATCATCTGGAATGTCTCGATGAACGCGGCGTAACGGCCCTTGCGGAAGCGGGCACGGTCGCCGTGCTTCTGCCCTGCGCATTCTATTTCCTGCGCGAGACGCAGAAACCACCGCTGGAAGCATTGCGCCGCGCGAACGTGCCCATCGCCATCGCCACGGATTGCAATCCCGGCACGTCGCCGTCGATCTCGCCGCTGCTCGCCATGAACATGGCCAGCACCCTGTGGGGCATGACGCCGGAAGAAGCGCTCGCCGGAATGACGCGCAACGCCGCCCGCGCTCTGGGCCGCGATGACATCGGCACCTTGGAAGTGGGCAGAGCGGCCGACCTTGCGATTTGGAACATCTCCGAACCGTCAGAACTTGCCTATTGGATGGGCAGCGATCTTTTGCAGGACCGCTATTTCGCCGGCCGTTCCGACAAACATGGAAGCGACACATGAACGATCTCGCCAACGCGCGCGTCGTCCGCGCCCCGCGCGGACCGGAGAAAAGTTGCAAGACATGGGCTGCGGAAGCGGCCTTGCGCATGCTGATGAACAATCTCGATCCCGAAGTCGCCGAACGTCCGCAGGATCTGGTCGTTTATGGCGGTATCGGCAAAGCCGCTCGCAATTGGCAGGCGTTCGACCGCATCGTGGAAACGCTGCGCAAGCTGGAAGAAGATGAAACGCTGCTCATCCAATCCGGCAAACCCGTCGGCGTGTTCCGAACGCATGTGGCCGCACCGCGCGTCCTGATCGCAAATTCGAACCTCGTGCCGAAATGGGCGACGTGGGAGCACTTCCACGAACTCGATAAGAAGGGCCTGATGATGTACGGCCAGATGACCGCCGGATCGTGGATCTATATCGGCAGCCAGGGCATCGTTCAGGGAACGTATGAAACCTTCGCCGAGATGGGCCGCCAGCATTTCGGCGGCGATCTGTCAGGAAAATGGATTCTCACCGCTGGCCTCGGTGGCATGGGCGGCGCGCAGCCGCTTGCCGCCACCATGGCGGGCGCATCCATGCTCGCCATCGAATGTCAGCGTTCGCGCATCGAGAAGCGGCTGGAAACGCGCTATCTCGATATAGCGGCGGATGATCTCGACAAGGCGCTGGAAATCATCGGGCAATCGGTGCGCGACAGGAAGCCTGTCTCCGTCGGGCTCGCAGGGAACGCCTGCGAGATTCTGCCGGAACTTCTGCGGCGCGGCATCCGTCCCGACGCGGTGACGGATCAAACAAGCGCCCATGACGTTGTGAACGGCTACCTCCCTGAAGGCTGGACGGTCGCCGAGTGGGAAGCCAAACGTGCCAGCGATCCGCAAGCCGTCGCCGCCGCCGCAAAGAAATCCATCGCCAAGCACGTTCGCGCGATGTTGGAGTTTGCGCGCCTCGGCATTCCCACCTTCGACTACGGCAACAACATCCGTCAGGTGGCGAAAGACGAAGGTGTGGAAGATGCTTTCGCGTTTCCCGGCTTTGTGCCCGCCTATATCCGCCCGCTATTCTGCCGCGGCATCGGCCCGTTCCGCTGGGCGGCGTTATCGGGCGATCCGGAAGACATCTTCAAAACCGATGCGGCGATGAAGAAGCTTTTCCCTGAAAACGCCTCGCTGCATCGCTGGCTCGACATGGCGAAATCGCGTATCGCGTTTCAGGGCTTGCCGGCGCGTATTTGCTGGATCGGGTTGGGCGACCGCCACCGCGCCGGCATGATGTTCAACGACATGGTGGCGTCCGGCGAGTTGAAGGCGCCCATCGTGATCGGGCGCGATCATCTCGATTCCGGTTCGGTCGCCAGCCCCAACCGCGAAACCGAAGCGATGCGCGACGGCTCGGATGCGGTCTCGGATTGGCCGCTGCTCAATGCGCTGCTGAACACGGCGTCGGGGGCAAGCTGGGTGTCGTTCCATCATGGCGGTGGTGTGGGCATGGGCTATTCGCAACATGCCGGCGTGGTGATCGTGGCCGATGGCAGCGCCGATGCGCGCGGCAAGCTGGAGCGCGTGCTGTGGAACGACCCCGCCACCGGGGTCATGCGCCATGCCGATGCTGGCTATGAGATCGCGCGCGAAGCCGCCCGCGAGCACCACCTCAACCTGCCGTCGCTGGAGCCCTATATATAAGTGTGAGGTTCCCGCCCCCGCGCAACAAAATTTCTTCCCTCCCTTTTCCGTCCCGCCTTCGTCTCATGGACAAGGGTCGTAAAGCTGTAACCTTCCGGGGACGGGAAGCTGAAGGCCGATGGCCGATACGCCGGACAACAATCGTGACATCGCAAACGCGCAAGGGCGCGCGTCCGTGAACTTGCGCGAGGTCAAGGAATGGTTCGTCCGGGAAGTTCTGCCGCTGGAGAGCGCGTTGATCCACTTCCTGCATCACAACTGGCGCAACCAGGCCGATATCGATGACCTGCTGCAGGAAGTCTATATGCGGCTCACGGCGGCCGCGCAGAAGGAAATCCCCGCGCAGACCAAGGCGTTCGTTTTCTCCACCGCGCGCAATCTCTTGATCGACCGCGTGCGCCGCGAACAGGTGGTGCCTATCGAAGCGGTCGCCGATCTCGATGCGCTGGGCGTCGCCATCGACGAGCCGGGGCCGGATCGCAGCGTGATGGCGCGCGATGAATTGCGCCGCGTGCAGGCCGCGTTGGATCGTCTTCCGCCGCGTGCCCGCGAGGCTTTATTGCTGCGCCGCGTCGATGGGCTTTCGCGCGCCGAAATCGCGCAGCGCATGGGCATCGGCGAGGGCACCGTGAAGGAATATCTGTCCGAAAGCGTCTGCGCCTTGGCCGACATGCTTTACGGCGAAACCGATATCGCGCGGAGACGGCCATGAGCGAGAAAAAGGTCCCGCCGGCCGATGTGGCGCGCGCCGATGCGGCCTCGCGCCTGTTGGATCGCCAGCTTTCCGAAGAATGGAAGGAAGAGGACGAAGCCCAACTCGAAAACTGGATGGATGCATCGCTTGCCCATCGCGTCGCTTATTGGCGGCTCGAAGCGGCATGGGAACAGACCGACCGCCTGGCCGCGCTGCGCCGCCCGATGCGCGAAACGCCTGCGCAAACCGCACCCACGCGGAATTGGCCGTTCTTCGCGCGCATCGCCGCCGCCGTGGTGGTTGTCGGCGCGCTCGGCGCGGGTGCTGCGTTCTACGCGGCCGAACCCGCCGCCAAAACCTACGCCACCGAAATCGGCGGCCGCGAAACGATCACCTTGCGTGACGGATCGCAGATCGAACTCAACACGGATTCGTCCGTGCGCGTGGCGCTGTCGAACGGTGAGCGCAAGGTCTGGCTCGACAAGGGCGAGGCGTTCTTCCAGGTCCGCCACAACGCGAAGCGCCCCTTCGTGGTGATCGCTAGCGGTCACCGCATTGTCGACATCGGCACCAAATTCACCGTGCGCCGCGAGGCGCGCGGCTTGAGCATCGCCGTCACCGAAGGCAAGGTGAAACTCGAAAGCAGCGACGCGAAGCTGAAGCCCACGCTGCTTACGGCGGGGCAGGTGGCATTGGCCGATGCGAATTCCGTTTCCATCGCCAAGAAGCCGGTCGAAGAACTTTCGACCGAACTCAAATGGCGCAACGGTCTCGTCGAATTCCGTTACTCCACGCTCGCCGAAGCGGCCAAGGAGTTCAACCGCTACAACCGCAACAAGCTCGTCATCGCAGATGCGCAAGCCGCCAAGCTGACGGTGGTGGGCACGTTCGGCACCAACGATGTCGATGCGTTCGTGCGCCTGGCGCAGCGCGTGTTCGGCCTGCATGTCGTTCAACACGAAGACGAAACGGTGATTTCACGTTGATATCCCGCTGGCCTTGGGCGGCCGGCGAAGAGGGGGAAGATGTTCCAGCTTAAACCGACCTTCAAATCGTCGCTCGCCGCATCGGCTTGCATCATGGCGCTCACCGCGTCCGCCCGTGCCGAGACGTTCGACATTCCCGGCGGCGATCTTGCGACCGCGCTCAACCGTTACACCCTGCAAAGCGGCGTGGCCGTGTTCGTCTCGGGCGATGTCGTGCGCGGCGCGCAAACGCACGGGGTGAAGGGCAACCTCACCGCGGATTCGGCGCTGATAAAACTCCTTTCGGGCACGGGTTTCAGCGTGCAGCGCGATCCTTCCGGCGCCGTCGCCATCGTGCCCGGCCGCTCGTCGCAGCTCGATGTTTCGAATTTCCAGCTGGCGCAGGCCGCACCGCCGCCGCGTGCTTCGGTCGAAACCGTCACCGTCACCTCGTCGAAATTGGGCGGCGCGGACGTGCAGTCGATCCCCATCGCCATCACGGCGCTGTCGCAAGAACAACTGACCGCCACGCAGACGGCAGGCGGCCCCGACCTCGTGAAACAGGTTCCGAACCTGACCTTCACCAAAACCAACTTCACCGGCTATTCCATCCAGGTGCGCGGCATCGGCACGCAGGCGATTTCAGTGGCGACCGATCCCGCCGTGGCGGTCGCGTTCAACGATACGCCCTTTATCCGCAACCACTTCTTCGAACAGGAATTCTACGACCTTGCACAAGTCGAAGTGTTGCGCGGACCGCAAGGCACGCTCTATGGCCGCAACGCCACCGCAGGCGTGGTGAACATCACCAGCGCCAAACCCTCCGACCAGTTCGAAGGCATGGTCTCCGGCGACATCGGAAACTACAAAAACCGCCGCTTCGAAGCGATGCTGAACATCCCCTTCGTCAGCGACAAGCTCGACCTGCGCATCGCAGGCGAATGGACCAAACGCGACGGCTACACCTTCAACGAAACCACCGGCGAGCCGACCGATGGCCGCGATCTGTGGTCCACGCGCGTCACGCTCGGCTGGAAGCCCGTGTCCACGGTGCAGACCTATCTCGTCTGGGAACATTTCAGCGAAAACGACGACCGCATCCGTTCCAGCAAGCAGCTTTGCAAGACCGATCCCGGCATCAGCGAGTTTTCCACGCCCAACGGCGTCGTCCATGTGTCCGATCCCCACGAAAGCGTGTTCAACATCACCAGTGCGACGTTCAGCCAAGGGTGCTTGCCGAGTTCGCTCTACGCTGATGAATCGTTTAGCGTGCCGAACGGATTCTCCTTGCCTTTCGTTTCCGGTGCGGCATTCGAGAATTTGATCGACAGCGAAAAGGATCCGTACACCGACACCAAGCAGTCGACCAATCTGCGGAATATTCAGACCGCTATCCAGCCCAAATACCTGGCGAAGAACGATACCATCGAGTTTAACGCGATCTGGAACGTCACGCCCTCGCTAACTCTCTATTCCGACACCGGCTATAACAACGATTTTCTTTGGTCGACGGAAGATTACAATCGTTTCAATACGACGCCCGGCATCTTCATTGGCGGTTCATCGAGCAATCCGTTCGTCGACGAGAACGGGGTATTCTGCGACCATCAATTGGGCTGCAGCGACCGGCTGGTTGTTCAGGACCTTTCCACCGAGCGCGCCTGGCAGCTGAGCCAGGAATTCCGTCTGGCATCCAGCTTCTCCGGCCCGCTGAACTTCAGCGCCGGCGGCAACTATATGCACTATGAGACCGAAGAGAATTACTACGTCTTCTCGAACACCTTCACCATGATCTCGATGAACGAGGTGTTCTGCAGCAAGGACTACGTTCAGAACGTCACCAATCATCTTTACTGCTTGCCGAACGGCAAGGGCTATTCGCCCCCGCAGCAGGGCGGCGGCGTGCCCACCGAGTCCCCGCAATATCTCGATCCCAATCCGATCGACTCGCTCGACAACGCGGGCCACAACTATTTCCTCAGTCAGAATCCCTATGTGCTGGATTCCTACGCGGTCTTCGGCGAGGCGTATTACAACATCACGCCCGACCTGAAATTGACAGGCGGCTTGCGCTGGACCGACGACCAGAAGCATTTCATGGAAATCCCCAGCCAGTTGCTGACAAAGGGCTATGGCTATCCCACCACCGGCGCGGTCGATCAGTCGTGGCAAAAATTCACCGGGCGCGCGGTCGCGAACTGGACGCCCAAGCTCTCCTTCACCGATCAAACCCTGGTTTATGCTTCCTTCGCGCATGGCTACAAGGCGGGTGGCGCGAACCCGCCCGGTCCCGTGCTGTTGCAATACACCGACACGATCACCTTCCCGGTTCATCCGCTGACGTTCAAGCCGGAATATGTGAACGCCTATGAACTGGGCACCAAGAACACGCTGCTCGACGGCGCGCTCACCCTCAACGGCGACGTGTTCTTCTACGATTACAAGGGCTACCAGATTTCCCAGATCGTCGACCGCAGCGCGATCAACCTGAACTTCGACGCCACCGTGAAAGGCGCGGAGCTGGAGGCAACGTGGGAACCCATGCCGGGTCTCAAGTTCTCCTTCGCGGGTGGTTATGAAGCCACCCGGTTGAACGACGGCCAGCAGGCCATCGACTTGATCGACCGCACTGCGGGCACGCCCGGCTGGGTTGTGATGAAGCCGTTCGTCGGTCAATCCTCGAACTGCATTTTCCCGGATTACGTCGCGGCGGCGCTCGTCGTTCAGTATGGCGGCGGCGGCGAAGGCAATCCGGGGCCGCAAGCTTGCGGCGTCGCCTACAATGGCGGCAACGATCCGGTGACGGGACAGCCCTATTCGGCGGGCACCTATCCGATGACGCTTACCGCAGCGGGACAGCCCACGATCACATATCCGGGCTTCGATCCGTCTACCGCGCCGAACGGCGGCCAGGGTTTCACCAAGGATGTGAGCGGCCACGAACTGCCCAACGCGCCGCACTACACCATGTCATTGTCTGGTGACTACACGGTCCCCGTTTCACCCGATTGGGCGGCTACGCTGCACAGCGATTTCTACTGGCAGTCGGATAGCTGGGCACGCGTGCAGAACGACAACCCTTATGACCGCATCCATGGCTACACCAACCTGAACCTCGCCGTGATCCTGACCGATGCGAGCGGCTGGCAGTTCATGGGCTATGTCAAGAACGTGTTCGACAACACCGCCATCACCGGCGACTTCCTGAACAGCGACGACAGCGGCCTCACCACCAACATCTTCCTCACCGATCCGCGCCTGTTCGGCGTGCGTGTCACCAAGCATTTCGATGCGGGCGGCACGGGCGGCAACACCGGCCTCGATTTCCTCGATACCGATGCGCCGCCGCGCGTTTGGCTGCAATTCGGCGGCAATTTCAACGCCGTGATGAACCACGACGTAATTGCCTACGATCCCACCAGCAACTACGCGCCGAATTTCCCGAACGGCGGCAACCCGACGCCCGATTGGCCGGAAAGGCTGACGACCATCCCGTCTCTCTCGAAACTGCCGAACATGGGCTTCGATTGGGAAGGGGCAGCGACCATCGAGGTGCCGGAGACGGATTGGCAGTTGAAGGCGGGTATCCGCTACGGCCGCGCGACCCGCAACAAGCATTTCCACCAGAGCGCTTATGCCGGCACGAAAACCGGGATCACCTTCGGCGCGAACTCCTACTCCTGCGCCTTTGTGGGAGCGTATTACCCGCAATATCTCGCCGGCTGTTATCACGGCTCGGTCAACGAATTCGTGGACTCGCGGAACATCTCCCACGAAACCCACATGATGCTCGACTTTACGCTCGGCAAGGACGTGGGACTGGGAACCATCGGCGGCGGCGTGCGCATCGCGCAATTCACCGAGAAGACCAAAATGGATATCGGCGCGGACCCGAACTACAACATTTATCTGACGCCGTTCTCCAAATACCACGACACCTACCAGTTCACGTCCGACGAACAGCGCAGCTTCCACGGCGCTGGCCCCGAGGTGACATGGGAAGCTTCGCAAGTCCTGTGGGGCATCGGCGACGAAGCCCAGATCACCTTCGACTGGGGCCTCAACGCGAGCGTGCTGTTCGGCCAGCAGAAGGTCGTGCTGCACCACACGGCAGAGCATTGCCGCCACACCGGCCTCGGCATCAACGCAGGCTGCGATGGCGTCGGCATCGGCGGCCAGGATGGGCAGGTCCATGAGCCGGACGAAGACATTACCCGTTCCACCAGCACCACCGTGCCCAACATCGGCGGCTATTTGGGTGCCTCCGTCCGCTATCGCAATTCGAAGCTCAGCCTCGGCTATCGCGCCGACACCTTCTTTAACGCGATCGATGGCGGTCAGCAGACCAGGGACACGTTCAACCGCGGCTTCTATGGGCCCTATCTGAACGTCAGCCTGGGTCTCTAAGGCGCATTTGCTTCAGGGGCGGAATCGCGGCCAATATCCGGCCCGGTTTCGCCCTTTGAGGAATAAATGTCCGACGACGTCCCGCCAGATCGCCTCGCCGCCAATCCCAAGAGCCCGTTCCACAACGCGGAACTGCTCGAACGCGGCGTCGGCATCAAATTCAACGGCGCCGAAAAGACCAATGTGGAAGAATACTGCGTCAGCGAAGGCTGGGTCCGCGTCGCCGCCGGAAAGACTCTGGATCGTTTCGGCCAGCCCATGACGATCAAGCTCAAGGGTACCGTCGAACCCTATTTTCGCCACCCGAAATAAAATTCTCAGCCTTTGAAGCCCATTCACGCGGAGATCGCGGAGGCGCGATGAATCTCCGCGTCCTCCGCGCCTCCGCGTGGACACATTTTCCACTCCCCCACCCGTAACTTTTCCAGCCGGTTTCGTCTTAGTAGGCGTAGCTTTCAACCCTAACCCTCACGAGGCCAGGAAGCTGGAGGGGGAATGGTCGAAACATCCGAAACCGGCCGTCGTGACGATGGTCTTGAGCTTCGCGGCGCCATGAACGCGCCCGAAGTCGAGGCATGGTTCGTGCGCGAGGTGCTGCCGCTCGAGGCGATGCTGATGCAATATCTGCGTCACAACTGGCGCGACCAAAGCGACGTCGAAGATCTCCGCCAGGAGATCTACATCCGCGTCTGCCAGGCGGCCAAAAAGGAAACCCCGCATCCGGCGAAGGCGTTCGTCTTCACGACGGCGCGCAATCTTCTCATTGATCGTGCGCGCAAGAGCAACGTCGTCCCCATCGAAGCCGTTTCCGATCTCGATGCGCTCGGCATCGCCGTCGATGCGCCCGGCCCTGATCGCAGCCTCATCGCCCGCGACGAGTTGCGCAAATTGCAGGACGCGCTCGATCAGTTGCCGCCGCGCGCCCGCGAGGTGCTGATCCTCGGCCGCATCGAAGGCCTGACGGGCCGCGAGATCGCGCAACGCCTCGGCATCGCCGAAACCACCGTCTCCGAACACCTCGCCAAAGGGATGCACGCGCTGACCGACATCCTGTTGCGCGACTCCATCGACCTGAAGAGGCGCACATGAGCGCGACCGACATCGATCTTGCCGCCGCCGACTGGCTGCAGAAGAAGACGTTCTGGAACTGGAGCGACGAAGACCAGAAAGCGCTCGACGCCTGGCTCGACGAATCCGAATCCCATCGCGTCGCCTTCTGGCGTCAAAGCGCGATGTGGAACCGCACCGAGCGTCTCGTGGCGTTGCGCCCCTTGCCCCAAGCCCAGCGCGCACAGCACGCCGAACGCAAATCCATTTGGCCGCTTCTTATGCGCTCGGCCGCGGTGATCGGCCTCGTCGCCGTCTTCGGCACGCTCGCCACGCGTTACGCGTTGCAGCCCACGGAAACGCCATATTCCACCACCATCGGCGGCAGCGAAACCATCACGCTCGCCGACGGCACGCTGATCCAGCTCAACACCGACACGGCGCTTCGCACGCGGTTCGACGAACATCGTCGCGAAGTGATCCTCGACAAGGGTGAAGCCTTCTTCCAGGTCACGCACGATGCCCAGCGTCCCTTCGTGGTGCTCGCGGCGGGCCATCGCGTCACCGACCTCGGCACGAAGTTCGCTGTCAAAAGCGGCAACGACCGAGTGGAAGTCTCACTGATCGAAGGCCGCGCGCAGTTTGATTCAACGGCAAGCGACAAGCCGCAATCCGCCGTGCTCACGCCGGGTGACGTCGTGGTGGCGACCGCCAATTCCATGCGTCTCACCCGCAAGAGCAATGACGATCTTTCCAAACAGCTCGGCTGGCGCCGTGGTGTGCTGATCTTCGACAACACCACGCTCGCGAGCGTGGCGAAGGAATTCAACCGCTACAACCGCCAGAAACTCGTGGTCGAAGGTTCCGCCGCCGCCGCACTCACCGTCGTCGGCACGTTCCAGGCCAACGACGTGGAGGCCTTCGCCGACGTCGCACAACTCGTCCTGCATCTGAAGGTCCGCAAGCGCGGAACCGAAACCATCATCTCGCGCTGAGGCGCATCTGTTTGTGTGGACATCTTGTCCGCAAAGAGGGGGAAACCGTGAAGCTCACATATCTCAACACCGCGTCCATCGCGACACTCTTGCTGTTCGCCGGTGCCGCGCACGCCGAAACATTCAACATCCCAAGCGGCGATCTCAAATCCGCGCTCGACGCCTATGCGCGGCAGACGGGCGAAAATCTGATCGTCGCCGGCGCGGAAGTGAACGGCGTGCAGACAAAGGGCGCGCAGGGCGATTTCTCTACCGATGGCGCACTGTCGCGCATTCTGAGTGGCACAGGTTTCTCAATGCACCGCCGCGCCTCCGGCGCCATCGGGATCATGAGGGATCAGTCGTCGTACTTGGAGCCGATCGAACCCACGCCCCTTCAACTGGCACAGGCCGCATCGCCGCGCGCATCCGTCGAGACGGTGACTGTTACGTCTTCCAAGCTGGGTGGCGCCGACGTTCAAAGCGTGCCGATCGCCATCACCGCGATGAGCCAGGAACAGTTGACCGCCACACAGACGGCGGGCGGTCCCGATCTCGTCAAACAGGTCCCAAACCTTACATTCACCAAGACCAACTTCACCGGCTATTCCATATCTATCCGCGGTATCGGCACCCAGGCTGTTTCTGTCACGACCGATCCGGCTGTGGCGGTGTCGTTCAACGACATTCCGTTCATCAGAAATCACTTCTTCGAGCAGGAATTCTTCGACGTTGGCCAAGTGGAAGTCCTGCGTGGACCTCAAGGCACGCTCTATGGCCGCAACGCAACTGCCGGTGTGGTGAATATCGTATCCGCCAAGCCCAGCGACCGTTACGAAGCCATGGCATCCGTTGATGTCGGCAATTATGAGAACCGCCGTATGGAAGGGATGCTAAATATCCCGATTATCGATGACCGATTAGATCTGCGGGCCGCCGGGGAATGGACCAAGCGCAACGGCTACGCATTCAACGCGACCACAAAAAATTCCGTGGATGGCCGTGATTTGTGGTCGTCGCGCGTGACAGTCGGTTTCAAGCCGGTCGAACGTCTTCAGGTTTATGCCGTTTGGGAACACTTCAGTGAGGATGATGATCGCGCCCGCTCGACGAAGCAGCTTTGTCATCATGACTCGGGCCCATCGTCGCTGACTGACGGAACGGACACGGTCGACGACATCGAAGAATTGGCGCGCGGCTATCTGAGTCAGGGCTGCAAACCGGGATCGCTTTATGATGCGGGCGCTTTCGGAACGCCGAACGGATTGAGCATTCCGTTCATCCAGACGGCGGCCGATCCGACGGGCGATAGAATCGGCACCTACGTAGATCAATATAACACATCGACCGCGGCGACGCCGGTCATGTCTCATGCCGACCCATACGGAAACATGATGCAGTCGCCCGATCTGCGGGTTATCAACTCCGTGCTCGATCCCAAATACAGAGCAAAAGCGGATGTGTTCGAGCTGAATGCCGATTTCGACGTGACGCCGCAACTGACCCTGACGTCGCAAACCGGATACAACAAGGACGCTCTTTATTCCTTCGAGGATTTCAACCGGTTCAACACGGTTCCGATTTTCGCCGACTCGTCAAAGCTCGACGACACGTACGACCAGACCTATTATCCGTATGCCGGGATGAAGAATTTGACGCCGGGTGGCGTATTCTGCGACCCGCAGATCGGTTGCTCGAAATCAATTGCAGGCTTCGACATCTCCCAGGAACACAGCGCCCAGTTCAACCAGGAAATCCGTCTCGCCTCGAATTTCGCCGGTCCGCTGAATTTCAGCGCCGGAGCGAATTACACCCGCTACCGTACGTTCGAAGATTATTATGTGCTGTTCAATCTCATCACGCTTCTGGCCGAATCCACGGGTCCTCTCAGCACGCTCAACGTCAGCAGCGACCCCACGAAATGCACGCCGAGATATCCGGGCGTTTTTGTGGCGGCAGATACGTCTCAAATGCCCGTCTCTTTTGACGATCCTGCATCAGCGGGCTGCGTCTATATCGATCCCAATCCCGTGGACAAGATCAACGGACAGGGCCACAATTATTTTCGCAGCGCGAATCCCTATACCCTGCATTCCTGGGCCGGATTTGGCGAAGTCTATTATCAGGTGGCGCCGGATCTGAAGCTTACGGCGGGATTGCGCTATACCGACGACAACAAGACCTTCACGCCGATCCCCAGTCAGGTACTTCTGTCATCGGAATTTCTGCTGGGCGGCACGGTCGATCGCGGTTATCCGGCCTTGCCCGACATCAAGCAGCATTGGGGCGAATTCACCGGACGGTTCGTCGCCAACTGGACTCCGAAACTCGACTTCACCGATCAAACGATGTTCTACGCTTCCTATTCGCGCGGATACAAGGGCGGCGGCGCCAATCCGCCGGGCATCGGTTACGATCCCGAGCCCATCGGCGACAAACTGATCGGACCGGGCTTTTGCGATGGCGCTGCTCCGGACACGCCCCTGTGCAGGCCGCTTGCGCAGACGCTTCCTTATCCAAAAGTGTTCAATCCGGAATTCGTCAACGCCTATGAAGCGGGCTCGAAGAACACGTTGCTCGACGGCAGTATCATGCTCAACGGCAACGTCTTTTATTACGATTACAAAGACTATCAGGTGTCGCAGATCAAAAGCCGCACAGCCGTCAACGAGAATTTTGACGCCAAGGTTTGGGGCGCGGAACTGGAATCGACCTACGAGCCGCTTCCGGGCCTGCGTTTCAATTTCGCAGGCGGATATGAAGGCTCACGCATCGCCAAGGGGATGCAATCCATCGATCTGATGGATCGCGTAGCGGGTCATGCGGGCTATGTGCTGGTGAGGCCGTTCATTCAGTTGCCGGATAGCTGCGTGGTGCCGGTATCAGCGGTCGTTCAGCAGATCGTGTATAATCGCACCACGACATTCGACGGGTCTAATGCCAACGATTACGACAACCTGCCGACCATGTGCGGAGCATATTTGGGTACGCCGATGAATCCCCATAATGGCCCGAATGGCGGCGCGGGCTTCTACAAGGACCTCGGCGGCAATGAATTGCCGAACGCGCCGCACTTCACAATATCCTTCGGCGCGCAATATTCCGTGCCTCTGAGTGCCGACTGGGCTGGTACTTTGCGCGGCGACTTCTACGCGCAAACAAGTTCTTGGGCACGCGTATACAACGACGATCCGTATGACCGTCTGCACGGCTACACCAACATGAACTTCTCCCTGACCTTCACCAATCAGGACGGCTGGCAAGCGATGGCCTATGTGAAAAATGTGCTGGATACGACCGCCATCACCGGCGCGTTCCTGAACTCGGACGACACGGCGCTGACCACAAACGTTTTCGTCACCGATCCCCGCCTCTTCGGCATCCGCATCACCAAGAACTGGTAGTCCCCACCCGACCGTGGAAAGAAAAGCGGCGGAGCGATCCGCCGCTTTTTTGTTTGTGTCCCGCGCAACTTTATTGCCGCAAATATTTCTGCCCGGCCTTTCCCAATCCCGTGTCCCTCGCTTGTTCTAATCAGCAGGAACAACTCTGATCCTCGAAGTCGGGTGTCTGGCGGGGGAGGGTGAGATTACGGACTTCTTGCGTGACGACCTCGATTTCCGCGGGCACGGCCTGGCCGTGAGCGCGTCGGACGTCAACGCCTGGTTTGTCCGCGAAGTGCTGCCGCTGGAGGCCGCGTTGATGCATTTCCTGCGCCTCTCGCGCCGCAACAAGGGCGATGCCGAAGACCTCTGCCAGGATGTCTATATCCGGGTCTACGAGGCGGCGCAGAAGGAAATCCCCCATCCGGTGAAGCCGTTCGTCTTCGCCGTGGCGCGGAACCTGCTCATCAACCGGGCCAAGCGCGACCAGATCGTCTCCATCGATTCCATGGCCGACCTCGATGAACTGGGCATCGCCATGGACGAACCCACGCCCGACCGCAGCGTGATGGCCCGCCAGGAACTGCACCGCCTCGAAGCCGCGCTGGAACAATTGCCGCCGCGTTGCCGGCAGGTGGTGGTGCTGTCGCGCATAGAAGGCCTGACCCGCAGCGAAATCGCGACCCGCATGGGCATCGCCGAATCCACCGTTTCCGCACATCTGACCGACGGCATGTACGCGCTCGCCGATCATCTCTACGGCGCGCCCTCCAAGCCGGGGAGCGACACATGACCGACATGAGCGACATGGGCGAAACCGAAAGCGCCCAGAAGGTGCGAACGGAAGCAGCCGCCTGGCTCGAACGCCGCCAGCGGCCGGAATGGTCCGCCGACGATCAAGCAGCACTCGATGCGTGGTTAGCCGCCGCGCCCACCAACATGGTTTCTTATCTGCGCGTCGAAGCGGCGTGGACCCGCGCCAATCGTCTGGGCGCGCTGCGCCAGCCGATGCGCGATGCGGCAGCCCTTCCGCCGCGCCGCAACTTTGGCCGCTTTCTCAGCATGGCGGCAGCCGCCGTTGGCGCGGCTGCGGTGATCGGCGGCGTGGCGGCGACCTATTTCCTGATGCCACAGCAAAAGAGCTACGCGACGCAAGTCGGCGGCCATGAAATCCTCGCGCTGAAAGACGGCTCGCAGATCGAGCTGAACACCTCCACCGTCGTGCGCGTCAGCCAGAACAAAACCGAGCGCAAAGTCTGGCTTGAGAAGGGCGAAGCCTATTTCCGCATCAAGCACGATCCCGCCCATCCCTTCGTGGTGATGGTGGGCGGCCATCGCGTCACCGATCTGGGCACGACCTTTCTCGTGCGCCGCGACAAGGACCGCGTGAAAGTCGCGCTGATCGAGGGGCTGGCGCAATTCGACGGCGGCAACGGCAACGAGCAGCACGCCACGCTGAAGCCCGGCGATGTTGTGGTGGCGTCGGCGCAAAAGATGTCGCTCAAGAAGGAAACCACCACCGACATGGCTGAAGGTCTCGGCTGGCGGCACGGCCTCTTGATATTCAAATACACCACGCTCGCGGACGCGGCGGCCGAGTTCAACCGCTACAACGACCGCAAGCTTGTCATCGCCGATCCGGCGGTGGGCCGCATGAAGATCGTCGGCACCTTCGCCACCAACAATGTCGCCGCCTTCGCGGATGTGGCCGAAGACATCCTGCATCTCAAAGTCACGCATTCCGAAGACCAGATCGTCATCGCGCGCTGAGCGCTTAAGTTCGAGGGGGAAGTATGTCCAGGAATTCACACCGCCGCACAATGCTCGCAAGCGTAGCTTTTGGCGCGCTGCTTTCGGCGAGCGCCAGTGCCGAAAGCTTCAACGTGCCGGGCGGCGATCTCGCCCAGGCGCTCGACAGCTACACCAAACAATCCGGCGTGCAGTTGATGATCTCCGGGGATGAAGTCCAGGGCGTGCGCACCAAGGGCGTGCACGGCAGCTATTCCGCGGACGACGCGCTAACGCGCATTCTCTCCGGCACCGGCTTCGTGATCCATCGCCATCCCTCGGGTGCGGTCGGCATCGCGCGCGAAACCTCCGCCAATGAAATGGTGGACGAGATGCCGGTGCAGCTTGCGCAAGCCGCCGCCGTCGCGCATTCCTCCGTCGAGACGGTCACCGTCACGTCCTCCAAACTCGGCGGCGCCGATGTGCAAAGCGTGCCGATCGCCATTTCGGCGTTCAGCCAGGAACAGTTGACCGCCACGCAAACTGCTGGCGGCCCCGACCTCGTGAAGAATGTGCCCAATCTCACCTTCACGAAAACCAACTTCACCGGTTACTCCATTCAAATCCGCGGCATCGGCACGCAGGCGATTTCGGTCAGCACCGATCCCGCTGTCGCCGTGTCGTTCAACGATGTCCCGTTCCTGCGCAATCATTTCTTCGAACAGGAATTCTTCGACGTTTCGCAAGTTGAAGTGCTGCGCGGCCCGCAAGGCACGCTGTACGGACGCAACGCTACCTCCGGCGTGGTGAACCTGATCTCTGCCAAGCCCACCGATCATTGGGAAGCAATGGCCTCCGTTGACGTCGGTAACTACAACAACCGCCGCCTCGAAGGCATGCTCAACTTGCCGCTGCTTGAAGACAAGTTCGCGCTGCGCGTCGCCGGCGAATGGACCAAGCGCGACGGTTACGCCATCAACGAACAGAATGGCCAGGCCATCGACGGCCGCAATCTCTGGTCGGGCCGCGTTTCGTTGCAGGTCAAACCCATCGACCGCGTCACCGCCAATTTCGTCTACGAACATTTCGACGAAGACGACGACCGCGAGCGTTCCACCAAACAGCTCTGCCACAAGGACGTCGCGCCCGAAATCGTGGATGGTCCCGCCGGCCCGCAAACCACTGCCGGCAATTTCATGGCGCAGGTCTGGCTCGAACAGGGTTGCCGCCCGACTTCGCTCTATGCTCCCACCGCGTTCGAAACGCCCAATGCCGGCGCCAATCCGTTCGTCGCAGCACTTTATACGTTCGGCCCCTATCTCACGGCGAATGCCGATCCTTATGCGGGCGTCGTGCAAAACCCGGATCTTCGAGTCACCAATTCGCTGATCAATCCGCATTACAAGGCGAAGAACGACACTTACGAACTGAACATCGATGTCGACGTCACGCCCCAACTGACGTTCACCTCGCAGACCGCCTACAACCAGGACAATCTCAATTCGACGGAAGACTACAATCGCTACAATACGTCGATAAACCTGTTCAACTATCCTGGCGATGGCGTGGGCACCATTGTCGGCTCCGACCATGAATATTGCGACCCGCAACTCGGCTGCTCCAGCCGCCTCGTCAGCGAGGACGTTTCGCGCGAGCACGCCAATCAGTTCTATCAAGAGGTGCGTCTCAATTCGAATTTCGAAGGTCCGCTGAATTTCGTCGTCGGCGCGAATTACATGAAGTACAGAACGCTCGAAGATTACTTCGTGATGTCGAATGCGCTTTCGCTCGCCACCGAATATTTCAACTACGCTATTCCACTCGGTGGCACACAGCCTGCGCAACAGCCGCCCGCCCTGCTTCCGGGTCAAGTGCATGTGCCGTTCGATGGTGCGTTCGCCAATTCCTGCGGCCCGCAGATCGCGACGCCTGCCTTGCTGTCGCAGAGCTTCCTCGGACTCGGTTGCGCGTATATCGATCCCAATCCGCTCGAAAGCATCGACGGCAACGGCCACAATTATTTCCGCAGCCAGAACCCCTATCGTCTCAGTTCATGGGCGGCGTTCGGCGAGGTTTATTATCAAGTGACGCCCGACGTGAAACTGACCGGCGGCATCCGCTTCACCGACGACAAGAAAAGCTTCGATCTGTATCCAAGCTGGGCGCTGACGATCGGCCAGGGTTATCCGAACCTTGGAACCATCGACCAGGAATGGAAAGAAGTGACAGGCCGCTTCAACGTCAACTGGACGCCGAAACTCGATTTCACCGACCAGACGATGGTCTATGCCTCTTATGCCCACGGTTACAAGGGCGGCGGCGCCAATCCGCCGGGCGTCATTCCCGTGGCAAGCTTCACGGGCCAGCTTATCGGTTCGCCCAGCAACACCACGCATCCGCTCACTTTCAAACCCGAATTCAACGATGCGTTTGAAATCGGCACGAAGAACAGCCTGCTCGATGGCGAACTCACGCTGAACGGCGACATCTTCCTTTACAAATACCAGAACTATCAGATCTCGCAGATCGTCGACCGCACCTCGGTCAATTTGAACTTCGACGCCACCGTGAAGGGCGCCGAGTTGGAAGCGACTTGGGAACCCATCCCCGGCCTGCGTTTCAACCTGTCGACCGGTCTGGAGAATGCAACCCTCAACAGCGGCAGCAAAGCCATCGACCTGATGGATCGCACTGCGGGCCACCCCGACTGGATGGTGCTCAAGCCGTTCATCACGCAAACATCGAACTGCGTGTTCCCGACCTATGTCGTCAACGAACTGCTGGCGGGCCACGGGCCATTGGTCAACGGCGTCTGCGTGGCGTATATCCCCGGCGGTTATGCCGACACGCCGGTCGATCCGGTCACGCTTGCGCCTTATGTTCCCAATCCCGATCCGGTCAATCTGCCTGGCTATCCCGGCTTCGATCCCGCGTCGGCGCCGCACGATGGCCTCGGCTTCGACAAGGACATCAGCGGCAACCAGCTTCCCAATGCGCCGCACGTCACCCTGTCGATCGGCGCGCAGTATTCGATGCCGGTCAGCGAAGCCTGGGCCGGCACGTTGCGCGGCGACTTCTATCACCAGTCGGACTCTTATGCCCGCGTCTTCAACGACCGGCCGTATGACGAGATCCGCGGCTACAGCAACATCAACTTCGCCTTGATCTTCACCAATCAGGACGGCTGGCAAGCGATGGCCTATGTCAAGAACGTGCTCGACACCACGGCCATCACCGGCGCTTTCCTCAACTCCGACGACTCGGCGCTGACGACCAACATCTTCGTCACCGATCCACGTCTGTTCGGCATCAGACTGACGAAGAACTGGTAGGCGAAAACCCCATTGCCTGTCGGAAGGCGGCGGAGCAATCCGCCGCCTTTTTGCTTTTCCACCCGCAACAAAGTTGCGCAAAAAAAATCTCTCCCGCCCCACTAAGACCTCCGCCCCCCTTCCTTGTCTTATAGGCGTGGTCGCACACTGACCCCGATGAAAGAAACACCTGAAACAGGCCGGGCGGGCGCGCCATCGCGTGCGGATGCATCCATGACTGCGTCCAAGGCGAAGGAATGGTTTGTCCGTGAGGTTTTGCCGCTGGAGCCGATGTTGATGCATTTCCTGCACCAGAACTGGCGCAACAAGGCCGATCTGGAAGACATCCGCCAGGAAGTCTACGCCCAGGTGCTGGCTGCCGGCGAAACCGAAATCCCCGAACGCACCAAGGCGTTCGTCTTTGCCACCGCGCGCAACCTTCTCATCAACCGCGTCCACCGCGAGCGCGTGGTGACTATCGATTCCGTCGCCGATCTCGATGCCATCGGCGCCGCTGCCGACATACCCGGCCCCGACCGCACGGTGATCGCGCGCGACACGTTGCGCCGTCTCTATGCCGCGCTCGAAGACCTGCCGCCGCGCTGCCGCGAAGCCATTGTGCTGCGCCGGATCGAAGGCCTGTCGCGCAAGGAAATCGCAAGCCGCATGGGTATCAGCGAAAAAACCGTGGCCGCCCACATCACGACGGGCGTGGCAGCCCTTGCCGACCTGTTCTTCGGCGACGCATCGGAGCCGAAACCATGAGTGCCGGGATCAACACCGCCGAGATCAGCACCCAGGCCGCCCACTGGATCGAGCGCCGCGACCGCGACGAATGGAACCAAGCCGATCAGGCCGAGCTCGACACATGGCTTAATCAATCTCCCGCCCATCGCGCCGCCTTCTGGCGCCTCGAAGCCGCCTGGAAAGACACCAACCGTCTCACCGCGTTCAAGCCGTCTTTGCGCCGCTCCCGCCAGGCGCGAACGGCCGTTTCGCGCCCCGTGTTCAAATTCGCCGCCGCTATTCTGCTCGTCGCGGTGTGCGGCGGCGCCGCCGCGCTGTATGTGACGACCCCGGATTTCAAAACCTATTCCACCACCGTCGGGGGCCGCGAAATCCTCACGCTCGGCGATGGCACCAAGATCGAACTGAATACCGATTCCGCGGTGCGCGTGGCGCAGACCGCGCATTCGCGCGAAGTCTGGCTTGACAAGGGCGAGGCGTATTTCGATGTCACGCACGATGCCACGCGCCCGTTCAGCGTGACGGTCGGCAATCGCCGCGTCACCGATCTCGGCACCAAATTCGTCATCCGCCGCGATATCGACCGGATGAAGGTCGCCGTCCTAGACGGCCGGGTACAACTCGAACCGAAAGACGGCGAGACCAAGCCCACGGTGCTCACTGAAGGCGACGTGATCGTCGCGACCAACACGAAGCTGGTGCGCAGCCGCACGCCCGCCAAACAGCTCGAAACCGATCTCGGCTGGCGCAACGGCGTGCTCGTCTTCAACGACCGCACGCTCGCCGACGTGGCAGCCGAATTCAACCGTTACAACACCCGCAAACTGATCGTCGCCGACGAGAAAGCCGCGCAAACCCGCATCGCCGGCACCTTCCGCGCCGACAACATCGACGCCTTTGTCAACACCGCCCACCGCGTCCTCGGCCTCAAGGTCGAGAAACGCGGGCAAGACATCGCCATTTCGCATTAACCGGATTTTCGCATCGCGCGGCGAAAGCCGCAAATGAGGGGGAAAGATGCACAAGAGCCTGAGACACACACTGATCGCCGGAACCGCACTCGCCACATTGGCGACCGCCGCAGCGGCCGAGCAATTCAACATACCTGCAGGCGATCTAAAGACGGCGCTGGACGTCTATGCGCGCCAGACGGGCACGCAGCTCCTCGTTGCAACGGAAGCGGTGAAGGGCGTGCGCACGCACGGCGTTCGGGGCGATATGGGCGCTGAGGCGGCGCTCTCGCATCTGCTGTCCGGAACGGGTTTCAAATCCATCAACACCGCACCAGGCGCCATTGGTTTGGTACCCAGCGGGGTCTCCAGCGAGATCGTGGACGATGCACCAATGCAATTGGCGCAGGCCACGCCGGTTGGCCGAGCATCCGTTGAAACCGTAACCGTTACATCGTCCAAGCTCGGTGGCGCGGATGTGCAAAGCATCCCCATCGCGATCACCGCAATGAGCCAGGAGCAATTGACGGCAACGCAAACATCTGGCGGCCCCGATCTTGTGAAGCAGGTTCCGAATCTCACCTTCTCGAAGACCAATTTCACCGGCTACAATATCCAGATCCGCGGCATCGGAACACAGGCGATCTCGGTGACGACCGATCCGGCGGTTGCTGTGTCGTTCAACGACATTCCTTTCCTACGCAACCATTTCTTCGAGCAGGAATTCTTCGACGTTGGCCAGGTAGAAGTGTTGCGCGGTCCGCAAGGAACCCTCTACGGGCGCAATGCGACCTCAGGCGTCGTCAACCTCGTTTCCGCTAAGCCCACGGACCATTGGGAAGCCCAGGCTTCCGTCGATGTCGGCAATTACAACAACCGTCGCCTCGAGGGCATGCTCAATATTCCGATCGCAACGGATATGCTCGATCTGCGTGTGGCCGGCGAATGGACGAAGCGCGACGGATATTCCTTCGACGAAGAGACTGACCACTCGACCGATGGACGCAATCTGTGGTCGTCTCGTGTATCGCTGTTGTTCCACCCCATAGCCGATTTGACCGCGACAGCCATCTGGGAACATTTCCAGGAAGATGATGACCGGTTGCGCAGCGGCAAGCAGCTTTGCGCGCGAGACACTGCGCCCGACGTGGTGGATGGGCCGGCGGGGCCTCAAATTCCCAACTACGATAGTTTCCTCGTGCCGGGTGGTAACCTCGGCAAGGAGTGGTTGTCGCGCGGGTGCCATGCGGCTTCGCTTTATTCGCCGGAATCCTTCGGCACGCCCGATGCTTCATCTTTTCCTTTCGTTGCCGCGCTCGAAGCAGTAGCATATCCAAGATATATGGCGCCTGGCACCAATCCCTATGCGGGCGTGACGCAATCTCGTGATTTGCGAACCATCGCCTCGCTCATCGATCCCAAATATCGCGCGAAGAATGACACGTTCGAGTTCAACGTCGATTATTCGATAACGCCTGAGCTCACGCTTTCCTCGCAAACCGGCTATAACCACGACAGCCTCTATTCGACGCAGGATTTGAACCGCTACAACACGCAGGGCGGAATCTTCCTCGATCCTGGCGGAAACACTGCCGTGGGTCAGGATGGGCTATTCTGCGATCCGCAACTTGGTTGCTCCGACCGTCTGGTAGCGCAGGACATTTCCGACGAAACCGCGAAGCAATTCTATCAGGAAGTGCGGCTTGCCTCCTCGTTCAAGGGCAATTTCAACTTTCTCGCGGGCGCTAGTTATCTCAGCTATCACACGGTAGAGAACTATCAGATTCTATCGAATGCCATCACGTTGACGGCTGAGTGGGCCAATAACGTACTACCACCCGACGCCGCTCATATTCCATTCGACGCTGCGGTCGCCAATGCCTGCGACCCCCAACCTGCAATCACCGATCCCTATCAGTTGGGTCAGACCACATTTCTGGGTTTGGGGTGCAGTTATATCGATCCCAATCCCCTCGGAAGCGTTGACCGGCAGGGCCACAACTACTTCCTCAGCCAGAATCCGTATCGCATCTCATCCTGGGCGGCTTTCGGCGAGGCCTATTACAACATCTCCGACGATCTGAAGTTTACGGGCGGCTTGCGTTTCACCGATGACAAGAAGCACTTCATTGTGAAGCCGAGCTGGACGCTGATTGCCTACAAAGGTTACCCCATCACCGACATCATCGATCAGGAATGGCGGGAGGTCACGGGCCGCGCCAATATCACATGGACCCCGAAGCTCGATTTCACCGATCAGTCGATGTTCTACGGGTCCTATGCGCGTGGATATAAAGGCGGCGGCGCCAATCCGCCGGGCGTGATTCCGATCATGGCGCCAAACGGTGCCGATTTTATCACCTCTCCAAGCAACCAGACGCATCCGGCCGTCTTCAAGCCGGAATTCAACGATGCCTTTGAATTGGGAACCAAGAACACGCTAGCGGACGGCGACATCGTGCTCAATGGCGATGTGTTCTTATACAAATACCAAAACTATCAGATATCGCAGATCATCGACCGCACAGCGGTGAATATGAATGTGAATGCCACAGTGAAGGGCGTAGAAATGGAGACGAGTTGGTCGCCCATTCCCGGCCTGAAGCTCGGCTTCAATGGCGGTTACGAAGATGCCAAGGTGGATGACGGCCAATCCGCCATCGACGTTATGGACCGCACGGCCGGACGTACCGACTGGATGGTGGTCAAGCCTTTTATCACTGAAACCTCGAACTGCATTTTGCCTACGGCGGTGGTGAATGAAGTCTTGGCACACTCGTCGTTGTCAATAGCCTACGCCTGCGCCCTGGCCTATAGCCTCCACCTAGATCCGGTAACCTATGCGCCCTATGTCGCCAACCCGCCAACCGAAGTTTCCGGCGATCCGGTTCCGGGCTATGCGGGCTTCGATTACGCGGCCGCGCCCAACCATGGCGAAGGTTTCGACAAAAACCTCGGAGGCAATCAGCTTCCCAACGCGCCGCATTACACTGTGTCGATGACGGCTGACTTCACCATGCCGCTGTCCAGCGACTGGGCAGGCACCCTGCATGGCGATTTTTATTGGCAGTCTGCCTCGTTCGCCCGCATCTTCAACGACCGGCCCTATGACGAAATACATGGCTACAACACCATCAACATGGCGCTGATCTTCAGCAACACCGATGGCTGGCAGGCAATGGCCTATGTGAAGAATATCCTTGATGTCACCCACATTACCGGCGCCTTCCTGAGCTCGGACGACACCGGCCTGGCGACCAACATCTTCGTCACCGACCCGCGCCTGTTCGGCATCCGCATCACCAAGAACTGGTAATTTTCGTTCAATCCCATTTGCGCGGGCGGCGGAACTCTTCCGCCGCCCGCATTTTTTCTGTCCCACCCCGTAGCCGTCGCCGCTTCCCCCCACTCGTATAAGATGAGGCCGGGCTGTTCCGGCTGGCGGGAAGCGGGGGATGGAGGACGCACGGCGCGATTTCTGGGCGCAGAAATTTTCCGAATATCGGATAGCGCTCAACCGTTATTTCCGGCGCAGGGTCTCCACCCAAGAGGATGCGGAGGACCTCGCGCAGGAGGTCTATCTGCGCCTGCTCCGCACCGAACATGGCGAAGGCGGAGCCATCCGCAACCCGGAGGCGTATTTGTATACGGTCGCGGTCAATCTGTTGCGCGAGCGTGCCGCGCTCGCCAGCCGCCGCGGCGAGGCCATCAATCTCGACGAGGTCGATGAACGCCTGCTCGGCGCCGAAACCTCGCCCGCCGACGTCTACGAGAACACCGAACGCGACGCCCGCGTCGATGCCGCGGTGAACGCGCTTCCCGCCAAGCTCAGGGCCGTGATCGTCATGCACTACCTCCACGACCAGAGCCATCAGGACATGGCCAAGGCGCTCGGCGTCACCACCTCCGCCACACGAAAATATGTCGGCCAGGCGCTCCAGCTCTGCCGCCGCAGATTGCGCAGCACGCCATGACCGAGAAAAACGAACATCTGCGCGATATGATCGCGGGCCAGGCCGCCGCGTTCTACATCGCCCACCGCGAAGGCAATCTGTCCGACGAGGAAGAACAGGAATTCCTCGCCTGGCTGCGCACCTCGCCCATGCATGTCGCCGAATACTTGAGCGTCTCCGGCATCGCCAAAGACGTCGAACGCGCCGCCAAACGCAGCGACACCCCGCTTGCCGCCCTCGTCGAGCAGGCGAAAAACGGCGGCGAGGTTCACGCCATCGACCCCGCCAATCTCTCCTTCGAGAATTTCTCCGCCCGACGCCGTGCGCGCGAAACCGCAACCCGCCCCGCCTTGCGCTGGGCAATGCTTGCCGCCGCCTGCCTCGCGGTTGCAGGCATAACCCTCTTCGCCGTCACACGCCCCGAGCCAAAACCGAAGACGCTCGAATTCGCCGCCGGTCACGGCGAGCAGCGCACCTTGCAACTGTCCGACCGCACCATCGCGCATCTGAATTCCGATTCCGCGATCACCATCCACTTCGACGACCACAAGCGCCTCGTCAATGTCGCGCGGGGCGAGGTCTATTTCGAAGTCGGCAAGGATGCGAAACGCCCCTTCCTCGTCACCGCCGGCGCGCTGCTGCTCGAAGATGTCGGCACCGCGTTCGATGTGTTCCGCAAGCCCGACAGCACGCTCGTCTCCGTGTCGGAGGGCAAGGTCAGCATCCAGGAGAAAGGCCGCAAAGGCCATGTCGTGAACCTGCACGCGGGCGAACAGGCAAAGGTCTCCGACAAGCAGATCGTCAAATCCGCCGACGCCGCCACGGTGCGCAAAACCACCGCCTGGCTCAAACAGGAAATCGTCTTCGACCGCGATACCATCGCCAAAGCGGTCATCGAATTCAACCGCTACAACCGCACGCAGATCGTGATCGACGACGCCGAAATCGCGCAGCTTCCGATCAGCGGCCGCTTCCATCTCTACGACCTGCAATCCTTCGCGGCCCTGCTCGACGCCACGCCCGGCGTGCGCGCGATCACCGAAGGCGACACGTTCCACATCACACGCGCACCGAAAGCGCCACGCGAATGAAAATTTTTCGTAGCCGCGGCCCGGCCCCGGCACTCGTAACTTACAGGGGTCTGGCTGCCGCACTCGTTACTTTCTTGGGGGGCAGGGAGCTTTGACCGCACGAAGATCACATGCCAGGGGGGCTTACCGTATCGTGCGCATCGCAAAAACGCTGACGCTTTCGCTTCTCGTCACCACCAGCCTTTTGGGCACCGCCTTCGCGGCAGGCGCCACAACCGGCTTCGCGGGCGACGCCATCGCGCCGATGCCGCTCAACGCAGCGCTCGATCGTTTCGCAAAAGACACCGGCCTGCAGCTTCTCTACGTCTCCACGCTCGCCGACGGTGTGCGCACCACCGGCGCGCCCGCCGGCCTCACGCCGAAAGCCACTCTCGACGCCTTGCTCGAAGGCACCGGCCTGCAATCGAAATTCATCAACACCGCCACGGTGACGATCACCAAGGCCCCGCAGGTCGAATCGTTGCAACTCGCGCAAGCCGCACCTCGAACCTCGGTCGAAACGGTGACTGTCACCTCGTCAAAGCTCGGCGGTGCGGACGTTCAATCGGTTCCAATCGCCATCACGGCGATGAGCCAGGAGCAGCTGACGGCCACTCAAACCGCCGGCGGCCCGGATCTTGTGAAGCAGGTCCCGAACCTGACCTTCACCAAGACGAACTTCACGGGTTACAGCATTCAAATTCGCGGAATCGGCACGCAAGCCGTCTCGGTCACCACTGATCCTGCCGTTGCGATAGCCTTCAACGACACGCCATTCATCCGCAATCACTTCTTCGAACAGGAATTCTTCGACGTGGCGCAAGTCGAAGTCCTGCGCGGCCCGCAAGGCACTCTCTATGGCCGCAATGCGACCGCTGGTGTCGTGAACCTGGTCTCGGCCAAGCCGTCCGACCAGTTCGAAGCGATGATTTCCGGCGACATCGGCAGTTACAAATCCCGCCGTTTCGAAGCCATGGTCAATCTGCCGATTACCGATGACCGGGTGGATCTGCGCATCGCGGGCGAATGGACCAAGCGTCAGGGCTATACGTTCAACGAAGAAACAGGCGACCGTGTCGATGGCCGCGATCTCTGGTCCGGCCGCGTCACGCTCGGCATGAAGCCGGTGGAGAAGCTGCAGGCTTATCTCGTCTGGGAACATTTCTCGGAAGACGACGACCGCGAGCGCTCAACGAAACAATTGTGTCACAACGATTTGGGTCCCAACCGGATCGGCCCGTTCAATCAGTCGTTTGACGCAACCGGTTACGATGGAGTCACGCACCACATAAATGCCGGTGATTACGTTACCGATCTTCCGTTGGGCGGCGGCGCCAGAGGCGCATTGAGCCAGGGCTGCCTGCCGGACTCGCTCTATTCTCCAAATTCTTATCAAACGCCGAACGGAGCAGCATTGCCCATCGTCTACGTCGGCCAAGTTCTCGCTCTTATTCAGGGCGAAAACCCTTATGCCAGCCAAACCCAGTCCATGAATCTGCGCGTTATCCAATCCGCGCTTAAGCCGGCCTACAAGGCGAAAAACGACATTGTGGAATTTACGGCCGACTATGAAATCGCGCCTACGCTAAAGCTGACCTGGCAGACCGGTTACAACCACGATTTCCTGTCTTCAACAGAAGATTTCAATCGGTTCAATTCGAACCCCGGATTGTTCTTTGTTTCAGCCGATCAGCCCGACGTCGACGGCTGGAACACGGGTGCCCTTGGTGTGCAATATACCCCGGGCGGATTGATGTGCGACCCACAACTGGGGTGTTCCGATCGTCTCGTCGGGGAGGATTTGAGCCAGGAACATTCCTGGCAGATCAGCCAGGAAGTGAGATTGACCTCGAATTTCAGCGGGCCGTTCAATTTCAGTGCTGGCGGAAACTACCTGCACTACGAAACGTTGGAAGACTACTATGTATTTCTCAACCTCATCACGATGGTGGCGAGGTATAACGGTCTTGCATACACGGCGAACGCCACCTGTCAGGGGGGGCCGCAGTCGCAGGTATTGTCCCCAATCGGCGCGACCTTCGGCGTGTTCAACTGCCCCTACACAGACCCAACGCCGCTGACGCCCGGGTTTGATGGGCAGGGTCACAACTATTTCAGAAGCATCAACCCCTACACCCTCAGTTCCTATGCCGGCTTTGGCGAGGCATATTACCAACTCACCAACGATCTGAAGCTCACCGGCGGTTTGCGCTGGACCGACGACCAGAAGCATTTCGTGGAAATTCCCAGCGAGGTTCTAAACAACGGCTGGGGCTATCCGATCTCCGGCGTCGTCAATCAGGAATGGCGGGAGTTTACCGGTCGTGCCGTCGTCAACTGGACGCCTAAGCTCGATTTCACCGACCAGACGCTTGTCTATGGCTCCTATTCGCGCGGTTACAAGGCGGGTGGCGCCAATCCGCCGCCGCCCAATGTGTTTGTGGAAGCGCAGGATGTAACGGCGCCCAAATCGTCGACGCATCCGATCGCCTTCGCGCCGGAATTCATCAACGCATTCGAGTTGGGCACCAAGAACACGCTTTTGGACGGCGCGCTGACGCTAAACGGCGATCTATTCTACTACGACTACAAGGGTTATCAGATTTCGCAGATCGTCGATCGAACGTCCGTCAACCTCAATTTCGACGCCACCGTCAAGGGCGCGGAAATCGAAGGAACATACGAACCGGTTCCCGGCTTGCGATTCAATTTCTCTGGCGGCTGGGAAGACTCGAGACTCGCGGACGGATCGAAAGCCATCGATCTCATGGATCGCACGGCCGGCCACACCGACTGGCTTGTCGTCAAGCCGACCATCTTCGCGACATCGAACTGCATTCTGCCGCAATATGTCGTGGCCGAGCTTGTGGAAGCCGCGAACATCAGTCCCGAGCCCTTCGGTCCTTATTGGAACGGCGGCCAATATATTTCCTCCGTATTCTGGGGCAACGCCTGTCAGGCGGCCTACGCCCAGCATCTCGATCCGATTGTTCAGGAAACCAATTCTGGATTGCCGGGCATCAACGCTATGCCGCCAACGGGTTTTGATCCCAACACAGCGCCCAACAACGGCGAAGGTTTCGACAAAGACCTGTCCGGCAACCAGTTGCCCAATGCGCCCCCGCTCACCGTCTCCTTCGGCGCGCAATATTCCATACCGCTCACCACCGATTGGGTGGGAACGATCCGCGCCGATTACTACTGGCAGGATTACTCCTGGGCGCGCGTCTTCAACGACAATCCGTATGATCGCCTACGCGGCTACACCAACATCAACCTGACGTTCATTCTCACGGATGAGAACGGCTGGCAGGCGATGGCCTACGCCAAGAACATCTTCAACACCACCGCGATCACCGGCGCGTTTCTGAACTCAGACGATACGGCACTGACAACCAACGTGTTCGTCACCGATCCCCGCCTGATCGGTATCCGCGTAACGAAGAACTGGTGAGGGGGAAACGATGACCGAGATCATCCAACGCGACATTCGCAGAAACCTTCGCTACCGGCTTCTCTTGTCGGTGTCTTCCGCCGCGGCACTGGCCCTTGCTGGTGAAGCACAGGCGCGGGACGATGCGCGTCCGACAGTTTGGATAGAACTTGGCGGCGCGTTCGATCAGATCAGCCGGGAAGCGACGGAGTGGGTTCCGCCCAACCTGACCGATCCCATTTCAAACCCGTCTCCCGAACCGTTCGGCAAGTCGCCCGCCATTGGATACGATGTCGATGCGGCAATCGAGATACAGCCCAATGGCTCGGACTGGATATTTGGCGCGTCGCTGCGCTATGGCCGCGCACAGCGTGGCCCCAAGCATTTTCACGACCAGACCTATAAAACGAGAAATGCCGGATACGGAAAATACGCCCTCACGACATACGCTTTCCTGAACGCGAAGGAACAGTCGCGTTCGACGCATGCCATCGTCGATTTCAACGTCGGTCGCGATGTGGGCCTCGGCTCGTTCCACGACGGCAGATCCACGATCCATTTCGGCGTGCGGATGGCACAACTAAACGAACGCGCCGAAGCCTCGCTCACTGCGTTCTCCACCGCCCCGGCAAAATACAGCAGCGGCAAGATCGTTCATAAGGCCGATGCGTTGATGGCACGGAGCTATACCGGCTTCGGGCCTGCCGTTTCGTGGGATGGAGCCGCACCGCTCATAGGTTCGTTGGACGACGGGCTTTCCTTTGATTGGGGCGCGAACGCAAGCGTACTGTTCGGCAAACAAAAAGCCCGTATTGCCCTGCACACGCAGGATGCTCGCTATTATGGCGCGGGCGCCAATACTGTCCTATCGCATCTGACCAGTGCCCCGGTTCGCGACCGAACGGTTGCGGTTCCAAATTTGGGCGGCTTTGCCGGGCTTTCGTGGCGGTTGCCGAACAGCGAAATCAGTTTGGGTTATCGGGCAGATTTCTTCTTTGGTGCTGTCGATGGCGGTCTCAGCACGTCTGAAAAGGAGACGCGCGGATTTTATGGTCCGTTCGCCAAGATCAGCGTCGGATTGGGCGGGTAGCTATAGAACAGCTAAGTCCTTGCAATAGGCGATAAGTCGTTGAACGACATATAGAAAATATTTCCTACATAGGTCTTGAAACGTAATTCAAGGTGTATTATCTTAGTCCTCGGACCATATGAGGATCGAGATACCTATTCACGCAGTGGCAACGGCGACGGTCGGAACGCCCCTGCAACGCGACGCGAGACAGTAGGGTGCCAGCTCGTGTGCGCCCGTTTGGCGTGGGGCCTGGCAATCCCGCGCCGAGAAACCCGCAGACAACAGCAAAGGTGCGGAAGGCAGCGACGCGTGAAGGTGGCCGGCTTCTCCGCCTGCCGTAGCGTTGGGCCAAAAGGCGGGTATGCACCCATCCGAAGCGCAAAGAGCAAGAGGGAGGGGCGCCTGCCTTTTGGCCATTTGGCGACCCCGGTAGGTGAGAGCCTTACAAGCCTTTCAATCGCGAGAGATTTTTTCGCCCTTTGGCCTCTAAGGGTTTGCGTTTTCCTCTCAAACACGCAATCCTCGGTTTTGACATCCATGTCACTATAAAAGACAAAATGTCGACAGTGGGGGCCGCCAGGCAGACGAAGCCGACTCGCCGCCGCAGACGCCGTTCGGCGGCTGAGGCGAGGGAGGAAGCGCTTGTCTCCGCCCGCAAATTGCTGCTGAAACACGGGCCGGAGGGCGTCACCCTGATGGCCGTGGCCGACGATCTCGGCATGACGCATGGCAATCTGATCCATCATTTCGGCTCGGCGGACGAGCTGCAATCCGCGCTCATGGTGGCCATGGTCCACGATCTGACCGCGGCCATCGCCAAGGCCGTCGGCAAGGTCCGCTCCGACGAGGCGAGTGCGCGGGCGCTGGTGGACGCCGTGTTCGACGCCTTCGATCAGGGCGGGGCCGGAATGCTGGCCGCCTGGATCGCCCTTTCGCAGCGCCAGGCGCATCTGGAGCCCATCCGCGACGCCGTCTCCGAATTGGTGGACGCCATCGACAAGAAAAGCGGCTCCTCGCCGGTCGACAAGCCGCGCCGCATCCAATCCGCCATCCTGATCATGACGCTGTGCGCCTTCGGCGATGCCGTCATCGGCCCGCAATTGCGCGAAATGCTGGGCCGCGACCCGGACTCCGTGCGCCGTGTCGCGACAAGATTGTTGCCGACCTTTTTCTGATCCAGCCCGCGCGCTTATAATCGCCGCCGTCAACCGCAGCAGGTCCATACGCTCATGTCCGATTCAGACGAAGGTTTCGAATTCCTCCCCGCCTGGCGCCGCGCCGATCCCAAGATCGAGCAGGATGCCCGCGAATTCTGGCGCGCCATGCGCCTCATCGCGCCGCCGGAAATCGAACGCCGCATCCCCGAACTGGTGGCGGCAGCCTATGTGGATGGAAAGCTGGTGGCCGTCTCCACCGCCGAATTCAACATGCTGCCGCAGTTGCGCGCGCGCTTTGCGATGTATCGCTGCCTGGTGTCGCCGGAATACCGCCGGCATCACCTGTCCTATCGCATCTCCGGCTATTCCCGCGATGTGCTGGAGGAATGGTCGCTCAAGAACCCCCACGAAAAGATCGTCGGCATGGCCGCCATCATCCAGGCGCGCGAATACAAGCAGAAGCAGCGCGAACCGATGTGGCCGGAATACGGGCTGAACCTAAACCTGATCGGCTACAACAATGTCGGCAGCCAGGTGCGCGTCGCCTGGTTCAAGCACGGGATGGTGGAAGAAGCGCAGGAATTCATGCGCATCGCCCACACCTTTGACGACAACATGCAGAGCCGTTAAGCCCGCTCCGGCGCCGTTCCCTTCACGCTCGTTCGCACCATCTCGCGGCGATAGCCGTGATAGTCATTAAGCGCGAAATGCTGCGTGCAGCGGTTATCCCAGATCGCAAGCGTTCCTTCACCCCAGCGTAAGCGCCAGGTGAAATTCTCGTTCACCGAATGGCGATAGAGATGCTGCAACAGTCCGGCCGACTCCGCATTGCTCCAGCCCGAAATTCGCGTGGTGTAGACCGGATTGACGAACAGCGCCGCGCGCCCCGTTTCCGCATGCGCGATGACGGCGGGATGGGTGTGTTCATTGTAGGCATCCTTCGACGGCGCAATCGGCGTCGACATCTTGTCTTTCACGCTGTCGAGATAACCGCCCGTTCCATAAGCCATCCCCGCCGAATGTACGGCATCGAGACCGCGCAAGGTCTCACGCAATCCGGGCGATAGCGTTTCGTAAGCCAGGTACTGATTGGCCCACACCGTGTCTCCCCCAACAGGTGGCGCTTCGAGGCAATAAAGCAGGGTGAAGCTGGGTGGTGTCGGCAGGTAAGAAAGATCGGTGTGCCAGGCGTTGGCGAAATTCAGCTTCTCGTCTTTCTCTTTCAGAATGCGGATAACATAGGGCCGGTCTTCCATCGGCTTCACAAAGGGCGTCACATCGCGCCCGCCCAGCGCGTCGGTCAGCCGTTCCAGATCATCGAGCGACATTTTCTGATCGGGCAACGCCACAACCTGATGGCGCAACAGCGCCCGGCGAAGCCCTGCAACCTCTTCGTCATCAAGCGGTTTCGAAAGATCTATGCCGGTGATGAAGGCGCCGGCCGCGCCAGCCGCCGGCGAAATCTTCAGGCGTTCCTGCGTGTGAACCGCGACCATGTTTCCTCCACCCTTGGAAGGATCATACCCACTTTCCGTTCAAAGCCCCAGAACTAGCCTGGCCATGATGTTGCGCTGCACCTCATTGGTGCCGCCATAGATGGAAGCCTTGCGATAGTTGAAATAGCTGGGCGCGATGGGTGCGGCATAGTCCGGGCCCGGCCGCGGTTCATTGGTTTCACCGCGCAATTCCGCCCAGGCATCGCGGACAAACGGCATGGCATAGTACCCAATGGCGTCGACAGCCAGTTCGGTGATGGCTTGCTGCAACTCCGTGCCTGCGCATTTCAACATCGACGAAGCTGGACCGGCAGGCTCTCCCGAGCTCATTGCGGAAAAGATGCGAAGTTCGACGGCATTCAGCGTCTCGACGCGGATTTCAAGTTCGGTCAATTTGCGGCGAAAGTTTTCATCCTCGGTCAGGCCTTCGTGTTGCGCGATGTTGCGCACTTTCTTCAGCGATCGCCGCAGGCCCGGCGCATAGGCGCTGGCTCGCTCAAACTCGAGAAGGTATTTGGCATATGTCCAGCCTTTTCCTTCTTCGCCGACGCGGTTTTTCACCGGCACGCGCACATTTTCGAAGAAGATCTGATTGATCTCTTGCTGGCCTCCCGCCGGAATGTCCAACGTCGGAAGTGCGCGAACTGTGATACCGGGCGTCTTCATGTCCAGCAGCAAAAATGAAATGCCCTTCTGCGGTTTGTCCTCGCGACTGGTGCGCACAAGACAGAACATCCAATCTGCCCATTGCGCATGTGTGGTCCAGATTTTGGAGCCGTTCAGAAGATAGTGATCGCCATCGCGGTCGGCGCGCATCTGCAGCGACGCGAGATCAGAGCCCGACCCAGGCTCCGAATAACCCTGGCACCATAGTTTGTCCGACGAAAGAATTGGCGGCAGATGTTCGATTTTCTGTTCCGGCGTCCCGAACGCCATGATGACCGGCGCCACCATCTTCGGCCCCATCGGGATGGAAATAGGGCATCCGGCAGAAGCCATCTCGACGTTAAAGATATAGCGTTGAGCAGGCGTGAACCCCGCTCCGCCATATTCCACTGGCCAATCCGGCGCCATCCAGCCGCGCGCATGAAGCTTTTTTTGCCAGGCGACCTGTCCTTCGCGGTCCAGATAGCCGTTCTTGGATTGGGCCATCTTCGCGCGAAGCCCCTCGTCATAGGCTTCGGCGATCCACGCGCGAACCTCATCGCGAAAGGCGAGGTCGCTTTGCGACAGCGAAAGGTCCATTTTCAGTTCACGCGCCGTTCCTTGCCAGTCCAGAAGGGCTCGCGCAATTCGCGGCGCAATATCTTGCCCGAAGCGTTGCGGGGAAGGGCCTCGATGAAGTCCACGCTCTTTGGCGTCTTATAAGCTGCAACACGGGTACGCGCGAAGGCGATGATATCCTGGGGATCGGGGCTTTTTCCGGGCTTCGGTACGACGATGGCCTTCACCGCTTCACCCCATTTTTCGTCCGGCACGCCAATCACGGCTACGTCGGCAACATCGGGATGGCCATAGATCGCGCTTTCGACTTCCGCTGGATAGACGTTTTCCGCGCCAGTGATGATCATGTCTTTCACGCGGTCATGAATGTAGACATAGCCGTCTTCATCCAGATAGCCCGCATCGCCGGTGCGAAGCCAGCCGTCCTTGTCGATGGTCTTCGCCGTGGCTTCCGGCAAATTCCAATAACCTGCCATATTCCACGGCGAGCGAGTTGCGATCTCGCCCACTTGTCCTGGCGGCAGCTTGTTTCCGGCTTCGTCGAGCACCGCCACTTCCACACCCGGCAGCGGCTTACCAGCCGAACGCATCCGTGGGTTTCCGTTCATGTCGTGATCTTCCGGAGGCAGAGCGACGATTGTGCCGGTGGTTTCGGTCATCCCGTACATTTGCGCGAAGCCACACCCGAACACCTCAACTGCCTCGCGCAAAAGATCGAGCGGAATGGGAGAAGCGCCATACCCAAGGTGTTTCATACGCGAGTAATCCGTCTGCCGCGCGCGCGGATCGCGCAACACGATCTGAATGGCGGCAGGGACCAGAAAAATCTTGCTGATGCGCTGGTTGGCGATGAAATCCAGCACCTGTCCGGTATTGAATTCGCGCGCAACTACACTTTTCGCGCCGGCGCGTAAGCCCCACAACCCCCAGCCCGATCCGCCGATATGGGCGACGGGCATGGCGACCAGGCTTACGTCGTCATTCGTCCAAGTATTCCAGTCGATCTTCGCATTTTTGAGGATGTGATGCGTTTCGATGAAGTTGGAGTGCATCAACATCGCACCCTTGGGGCGGCCGGTGGTGCCTGAAGTATAGAGTTGTATGGCGATGTCGGTTGGTTTCAATTCCACGTTCGGCGGTGTCGAGGGTTGCATATCGCGCCAAGCTTCGAAGCTCTGCCATTCGGGCACGCCGCCTTCCATGGCAATTGTGGTCTTGACGTGGGGTGCGTCCTTCAAAACCTCTTTTGCCGCGCCGGTGAATTCAGGTCCGACGAAAAGGAACGGCGCTCGAGAGTCGTTGACGATGTAGGCGATCTCCGGAGGGGCCAGACGCCAGCCGATCGGAGTTGTGACCGCGCCCATCTTGGCCGCGCCGAGGAACAGCTCGAAGTAGTGATCGCTGTTCTTGCCCAGATAGCAGAGACGGTCATCCTTCTTGACGCCGGCCGCCAGCAAGGCGTTCGCCACCTGATTGGTATGCCGGTTGAATTCCTCGAATGTTGTATCGCGGCCCTCGAATGAGAACGCAACCGCTTCCGGTTGTGCGCTTGCATGCGTGGGTGGTATGTCCGCAATTGTCTTCCAGTCCTTTTCTTGCATTGTCAGCCCTGTTGCGTTTTCAGAATGGTGAGCGAGACGGCATGTCCTTCGACACGCGGCCCGGAAATTTCGGTTTTCGCTTCTCGATAAAGGCGGAGACACCTTCCCTCACGTCGGCAGTGCCGCCCAATTCCACAGAAAGCGGCCCGTCGATCTTAAGCAGTTCGAACGGATCTGGCGCACCGGAATAGCGCCACAGCATCTGTCGCGTTAGCGCGATGGAGATGGCCGAGGTTTCATCGGCGATCTCGCGCGCAATTTCTTCAGCGCGCGTAAGGAGCGCATCGGGTGCCATGACCTCGCTCACAAGCCCTGCTTCAAGTGCTTCGGGCGCGCTTAGCAGTCTTCCCGACAGGCACCATTGCATCGCTTTGCTCAGCCCCACAATCCGGGGAAGGAACCAGGCGCTTCCCGCTTCCGGCACAAGTCCTCGCCGTGCAAACACGAAGCCGAAACGCGCGGTCTCTGCTGCGATGCGAATGTCCATCGGCAAAGCAAGCGTCGCGCCGACGCCAACCGCGGCGCCGTTGATTGCGGCGATCGAGGGCTTGCGGCATTTAAAAATCGCTTCGACGAAGCCTCCCGCCTGGCGCGCTGTCTTGTCGGCGTTGTTGCCGAACAGATGCGCGCCTTTGCCGTCGCCGGTATCGAAGCTTCCTGCACCCGCCGAGATATCTGCACCCGAGCAAAAGCCGCGGCCTGCGCCTGTCACGACAATTACACGGATGTCGTCATCGCCGTCCGCACGCTCAAACGCGTTCGCCAACTCCGCGCCCATCTGGGCGGTATATGCATTCAACTTTTCCGGGCGGTTGAGCATCAGCGTCAACACCCGGTCTTTTACTGCGGCGGCGATATGCTCGTATTCCAATTCCTCACTCCCCGTAGGTTTCCAGTCTTAAACCCGGAAATCCTTAGAACTCGATGCGATTGTGCATCGTGGGGGATTTTTCGCAAGGAACCAAAAAAGCCCGGGGCCTTTCGGCCCGCGGGCTTTGCGGACCGCTCAGCGATTCTGATCGGGTTTGCCGCCCTGACGGGAATTTTGGTTCTTGTTGCCGCCCATCTCCGGCGAGTGGCCCTAAGAATGTTCGCCGCCTTTGCTGCCAGCTTCGGCGGCTTTTTGGGATTGTTTGCGAAGTTGCCCCAACTCTTGTTGCGGCGTTGTTGCGTATCGCGATTTTCGTTGTTTGCCATCGTGCACTCCTTCATCGGCGGCGACACCAAAACGCTCACTAAAGCGCACCGTTCCTGATTTGAGGATTAATCTCGGTGGACTTGACGCGCTTGCACCGCTCAAAACATTCGTGCAAGTTCCAGGAACCGTGAGGGGACCATGGATCTCGCATACAGCAAGGAATACGAACACTTTCGCGCCACGACGCGTGCTTTTCTCGAGAAGCATCGTGCGCAATTCCCGAAGCCTTATGGGGGTGGCCGCCCCTCGCCGGAAATGATGGCGTGGCAGAAGTTGCTGATTGAGAATGGCTATGCGGCGCGTACCATACCCAGTGAATATGGCGGCTATGGCGCGGAGCCGGATATCTTGAAATCGCGCATAATCTCAGAAGAATTCACCCGGGCCAAAGCGCCCATGGGGCTGGCCGGGCAGGGCATTTCGATGCTCGTGCCGACGTTGCTGGAAGTGGGTAGTGAAGAGCAGAAGCGCAAATACATCGCGCCGACCTTGCGTGGCGAGATCATCTGGTGCCAAGGCTACTCCGAACCCGGGGCAGGCTCGGACCTCGCATCGCTGCAGACGCGCGGCATAGAAGACGGAAACGATTTTATCATAAATGGGCAAAAGATCTGGACGTCCACCGCGCAGAGCGCCGATATGATCTTCTGCCTTATGCGCACCGAAAGCGAACGCGCCAAGCATCAGGGCATCAGTTACATCCTGTTTTCAATGAAGACGCCGGGCATTGAAGTCCGTCCCCTGAAAACTATGACAGGCAACGCGGAATTTAATGAAGTTTTCTTTACCAATGTTCGCGTACCACAAGACAATGTGGTGGGTGGGCGCGGACAGGGCTGGTTCGTCGCCAACGCTACGCTGAAGCATGAACGCGGCATGCTTGGTGACCCCAATGCCGCCAACACACGCCTGCAGGCGATCATTGACCTGATGAAGGAAGAGACCATCGATGGTCAACGCCTGATGGACAATTCTGTCCTGCGCGACCGACTGATGCAATTGCAAAGCCGCGTGCTGGCCATGCAATTCCACGGGCTGAGGCTTCTCACCGCTGCGGCGACCGGAGACGATGTCGGGCTGGCGCGGTTGATCGTGAAGCTGGAAGGTTGCGAACTGAATCACCAACTCGCTGCCTTCGCCATCGATGCGCTGGGAGAATTGGGCGTACTGTATCACGATAGCCCGCATCTGCGCGCCAACGGTTTCTGGCAGCGCGCTTATATGTTCGATCTGGGCCTGATCATTGGCGGCGGCACCGCGCAAATCCAGAAAAACATTATCGCGGAACGAGGGCTCGGTATGCCGCGCGAACCGAAACTGGCCAAGGATTGAGAGATGGAATTCGCACTCGATCAAGACCAGAAGATGATGCAAGAGAGCGTGAACCGCACGCTCGACCGCGTTTGTCCGCTCGATCGCGTCCGCAAGGCCGCCGATGCCAACGAACCTGCTGCTGATGTGTGGTCGGCGCTTGTCGAGCTTGGTATGCCGGGCCTGTTGATACCGGAGCAATTCGGAGGTGTCGGGTTGAAGCTTCTCGATGCTGCGCTGGTCTCCGAAGCGATTGGCCGTCATGTTGCGCCCGTACCCTTCATCGCGAGTTGTGTAATGGCCCCTCTCGCCCTTTTGCGCGCTGGCAGCCCTGCGCAACAATCGAACTGGTTGCCGAAATTGGCATCCGGGGAGATCACGGCGGGTGTGGCGATTTCCGAACAGGTTGCCGGAGCGCGAGATGGTGCCGGCGTCGCGGCGCACAACGGAAAGCTCAGCGGCAAGGCGATGTTCGTGCTGGATTTCGACGATGCAGAACTGTTCGTCGTAGCCGACAGAGAAAACAACCTGCATCTGGTCAATGCAAATTCACCGGGGATCGCCGAATCGCCTCTCACAACGATTGATCTCACCCGCACCGTTGGCGAATTGTCCTTTGAAAATGTCGACGCCGAGCCGCTGGCGCAGAGCGACGCACTGATCGCAATGCGCGACGCTGGCTGGATCATGCTTGCTGCTGACACGCTGGGCGCAGGCTGGCAGATGATCGAGAAAGCGGTGGAATATTCCAAGGATCGCAAACAATTCGACCGCGTGATCGGCTCCTTTCAGGCCGTGAAACATCTCTGTGCCGAAATGGCGGCGGAACTCGAACCGGGCCGGTCACTCGTCTGGTATGCGGCGCATGCTTTCGATGCGATCCCCGGCGACGCATCCCTTTCTGCTGCACATGCGAAGAGCTATCTCGGCGAAATCGGCCGTTTCGTGGCCCGCACGTCGACAGAAGTGCATGGTGGTATCGGCATCACCGATCTGTTGGGCCTGCACTTCTGGTTCAAGCGCATCGGGCTGAATCGCCAGCTTCTGGGCGGGCCGGAGCGTGTGCGCCACCTGGCGGCCGTAATGCAGGGCTTCGCCGCAGCTTGACGCCGCGTGCCTGATGGTTCGCAATTCCGCCAAAGCTATTGCCTTTGGAGGAAATGATGGCCTTGAAATCTCCGCAAGAATATGTCGAAAGCCTGCGCGATGGGCGCGTGACCTATTGGGACGGTGAGAAGATCGAAGACATCACCAGGCATCCGCGATTCCGTGTGCCCATCGAAGTTGCATCGCGTGACTACATCCACTCCGATCCGCGCCGCCGGGAAGTTATGACTTACGCCGACGAGACAGGTGCGCGCGCACATCGCGTATTCCAGATTCCCCGCACCGAAGAAGATCTCGCCAGGCGCGTCGAGATGATGCACGAGCTTTCCATCGTGGGCGGCGTCACTGGCGTATTTATGGCGTTGATGAGCGTCAAGGACGCGGTGGCCGAGGCCAATCCGCAGTATGCCGAGAATATCGAACGCATGTACCGCTATGTGCGCGACAACGATCTGCGCGCCGCCGAAGTCATCACCGATCCGAAGGGCGATCGCAAACGCCGCGCACATGAGCAGGACGATCCCGATCTTTATGTGCGGATTGTCAAACGCACCGACGAAGGCATCGTCGTTCGCGGCGCCAAATTGCACATCACGGCGGCATCATTGGTGCATGAACTGGTTGTGATGCCGACCAAAGGTATGCGGCAGGATGAAACGGACTATGCGGTATCGTTCTCCGTTCCGGTGAATGCACCGGGCGTGAAGATCATCAATCGCAGTTTCGCGCCCGCCGAACTGAACAGCTTCGACTATCCTGCAAGCGCGCACCATTCGATGCCGGAAGGGTTCGTCGTGTTCGACGACGTATTTGTGCCTTGGGACCGCGTTTTCCTCGCGGGCGAGGTGCGTCTGGCCTCGGTGCTGGCACAATCATTGGGACTATGGGAACGCGTAGGCGGCGTGGTGGCGTCCGTCGAAAGCTCGAAACTGTTTGTCGGCCTCGCTCAGCTCGTCACCGAGATGCAGGGTAAGGAACGCGATCCGATCGCGCAAAGCTCCATCGCCGAACTCATCTGTTACGCCGAAATGCTGCGCATGGGTCTTGATTATTCCTGCCGCCACTATCAGAAAACGCCGGGCGGGATGGTCCATCCCAATATTCTCGGCATCAATTCCGCCAAATATTACTACGCAGCGAACTATCATAACGCCGTCAAATACCTGCAGGATCTGAGCGGCGGCCTCGTCATCACCCTGCCGACCGAGACCGATCTGCGGAACGAGGAATCCGGCAGATACATCCGTAAATACCTGCACACAAAGCCTGACGTGAATATCGAGGATCGTATGCGCGTCTACAACTTGATTCGCGACCTCACCGCCGATGCCTATGGCGGCTGGCACCTTGTCGTGGCGTTACAGGCGGGCGGCGGTCTCAATGCGCAGCGCGTCATGATGAACCGGACATACGACATCGAAGGAGCCAAGAACGCGGCCCTCATCGCGGCAGGCGCACGGCCTGCCGCGACGACGCATGCGAAGGCGGCAGAATAGTCAGACGACGTCGGCGAAATTCGGGGCGCGTTTCTGCATGTTGGCCATCACCGCTTCCACTTGATTGGGAGAGGCGATGAGGGCCACCTGCTCCTTCGTCTCTTCAAGCAACACCGTCGCCGCATCGGCTTCGAGAGACAGATTCAAAAGGCGCTTCGCCGCCCGAATTGCATGCGGGCTTTTGCCGGCGATCTCCCTTGCTGCAGCCAAGGCTTCTTCGCGCGGGTTGTCGCAGATGCGGGTGGCAAATCCATACTCCTTCGCTTCTACGCCGGTGAATACCTTGCCTGTGAAGGTCAGTTCCCGCATCACGTCGGTGCGTGCCATATCGGGCATGAGCAGAAGTCCCGCCATGTCCGGCACTAGGCCCCATTTGATTTCCATGATCGACATTTTCGTGTCCGGCGCGACGTAGCGCATGTCGGCGCCCAGTGTGAGCTGGAAGCCACCACCGAAGGCCACGCCATGCACGGCGGCGATCACCGGCACCGGAATCTGCCGCCAGACGAAGCAAACCTGCTGCGCCTTGTTGGCGATGCCATAATCTCGTGCGCCCAGTCCTCCGACACCGCCGGAATTAACCGACTTATGCCCCCCGCCAGCCATCTGGGCGAAGCTGCCCATGTCGAGGCCGGCGCAGAACGCGCGCCCCTCGCCAGAGAGAACCACGGCCCGCAAACCCTTCTGGGTCTTCAGTTCTTCGCCGGTCGCGATCAGTGCATCGAACATTGCGCTGTCCAGCGCGTTCATTTTATCGGCGCGAACGAGGCGCACATCGGCCACGCCCCCATCCATCGTTACGGTTACCCGGTCAGACATGATTTCCTCCGATTGGTGCCTTGCTTTGGCCAGTTTCCCACCGGATTGATCCTTTATTCAATCGGTTCCGCCGGGGAACGCCCTTCCGCCGGATACATTGTAGAGTGCATAGGGATTCGAGTTCCACGGAGTGTGAGCATGTTCAAAGGGTTCGCGGCCGGTCTGGCCATCGTTTCGGTTTTGGCGGCATGGCCGGCGGCTGCGGCGGATGCGCCCACCGAGACGGCCGCCAAGAAAATTCAAGCCTTCTATGGAGTGCTGGTGGAGGCCATGAAAGGCGGCTCCAAGCTTGGCATCCAAGGCCGCTACGACAAGCTCAAGCCCGCCATCGAAACGGCCTTCAATCTACCTGTGATGACGCAATTCGCAGTCGGCCCCGACTGGTCGAAATATTCCGAAGCGGACCACAAGGCCTTGATCGAAGCCTTCGAGCGGATGACGGTTTCGAACTACGCCAAGAATTTCGACAGTTATAACGGCCAACAATTCGTCGTGCTGCCGAACGTGGTCAACCGCGCCCCGGACAAGGTGGTCCAGACGGAGATGCGTCCCGCCAAGGGCGACCCTGTGAAATTCAACTACCGCATGCGCGATGCGGGTGGCGGCGACTGGAAGGTCATTGATGTCTTCCTTGCCGGGTTCACCAGCCAGCTCGCGCTGCGCCGCTCGGAGTTTTCGGACACGGTGGCGAAAGAAGGTGCTTCCGGCCTGGTCAAGAAGATGAACGCCGTGGCCGACAACACCATGAAGGGTTAAGGTTTTTTGCCCTCGTACGATTTCTAAACCAAACCAGAGCCATGCTCGCCCGGTGGCAGCCCGGGCGAGATCATGGAACACGAGCAATTCGAAATACTCATCGCCGCGATCCTGACCGCGGGCCAGATGAGCTGTCAAGAAGTAGGCGCAGCGAAACCCGCCGAGCTTCTTGCAAAGACGCTGGAAGACCTGCGTGCTGCGCAGGTCGTCGTCAAGCGGAGCGCGAATTTCATTCCGAAGGGTGGGCGGTAAGCGTTGCCTTGAAACGGCCATCAAAAAAGTTGGCTCCAAAGACTCCTTCATTCGTTTTCAATTCTGTATCCCGGGCTCTCGGGTTCCGGGAGGGAAACGAAGCGGCAGTTGTCGCTGGAAACGAAGGAGACGGAATATGAAGAAGTTGCTGAAAAGCGCGATTGTCATAGCCGGGCTGACCGGCGCTGCATGCGCCATCAGCGGGCCAGCTTCCGCCGCAAGCTTCGCTGTCAATTTTGGTGATGTTGCATTCGGCTATTCGGACGGCTGGTACGATCATCACCACAATTGGCATCGCTGGCATGATGTGCGGGAAGCCCGTTACTATCGCGACCACTATCGCCACCATTATTACGGCTGGCGTCATGACGATCGTCGTCGCCACCATCATCGCCACTGGTATCACTAGAATTCGTGTTGGTCGTGAAGAAGAGCCCGGTGCCCCAGCCGGGCTCTTTTTCATGTGCGTATGGTGCGTGGCGGCCCCAGCAATGCGGGCAGAATAAAAAGGATCGTCACGATCGTCCATAACAGAGAGATCATCAGAAGTTCGCCCATGCTCGCAGTGCCGGGATGGCTGGAAAGCCACAAGCTCCCGAAACCTGATGCCGTGGTCAGCGCGCTGAAGACTATGGCGCGGGCCAGAGGCGAACGCAGCAGGTCTCCGTCGCCCGCGCACCACGCCATGAGATAGTAGATGTTGAACGCGACGCCGATCCCGAACAACAGCGGCAGCGCGATGATGTTCGCGAAATTGATCTGAAGGCCGAGCACCACACAGCTTGCGAGCGTCATCAGTCCCGCGAACACCAACGAAGCCAGCGCCATGGCAAGATCTCGCATGTTGCGCAATACGAACCACAGAAGGATCGCGATCACGATGAACGATCCGATACCCGCGCGCACGAACGCGCCGACGATGGTATTGCCGGATTCCTGGATGGAGATCGCGGCACCTATCGCATCGGGAGCGACGGCCAAAACTGCCTTGCTGAAGCGGCGAAGATTGGCGTTGTCGTCGGGATTGCCGCTTGGGAACACCTGGACGCGCGCGCGCCCGTCTGGCGCGGTCCAATCGCGCACCATATCCGGCGGCAGCGATTTGAGCGTCACGGGTCGGGCCATCAGGATGCCGCGCATCTGTTCCAGCATCGTGTTGAGCGGCGAAACCAGCGCATCGCTTGCTGCCTTACGATCCTGGGGTGAGCCGGCGGCGAACTTGTCGAGAATTCCCGCGAGACGTGTGGCATCCCTGGCTGCTGCCGTTTGCGCGTTTCCTGCCGCGAGCCGCAAATCCGCCGCCGCCTTCTTCAACGCCGCCACATTGTCGGCGTCCGAGGGCGGGGGCGCGGTGATGAACGGATTGATCGTCGGATCGAGCAGCATCTGCGTATCCTGGATCAGCGCGAGTTTTGCCTGCTGATCGCTCGGAATGAAGCTCTTGAGCGTCAGCACCTGCGCCACTTCCGGCAGTGCGGAGAGTTTCTTCTGCAACGCATCCGCCGCGTCGAGCGATGGCGTCAGGATGTCGATGGTATTGGGTGAATTCTGCGGATCCTTCATCAGATCGAAAAGCGTCGAAACGGATTCCGTCTTCGGGTTGCGCAGATGCAGTGGGTTGAAATCGAAGTGAAGGAAAGGCATTGCCGCCAAACCAAGCACGGTCAATACGCCCACAACCGCCAACACCCTTTTCCTGTGTTTGCGCAGCAGCCAGTCGAGGATGATGAGGCGCGGTTCGCCGATCTCGGCCGCTTCGCCGCGTGGCTTGAGCAGCATCAGAAGCGCCGGCAACACACTGACGCTTAAAGAGAACGCCACCACCATGCCGATGCCCGCGATCAAGCCAAGCTCGGCCACGCCCTTGTAATCGGTCGGGACGAAGGCGAGGAATCCTGCCGCGATGGCGAGCGCGGCAAGCGCCAGCGGCCAGCCGACGCTATGACCGGCGGCGACAAGCGACGGTTCGAGTTCGCGCAACTGAAAGCGCTCGGCGCGGTAACGCACCGCATATTGGATGCCGAAATCAACGCCCAGTCCCACGAACAGCGGAATGAAAGCGACAGAGATGAGGTTAAGCGCGCCAGTGGCCAGCAACCCGAATGCCGTCGTCACGGTGAGGCCGATAAACAGTGTCATCAGAATGGCCGCGATGATGCGTACCGATTTCACGGCCAGCCATAGCATCAGCAGCACCGCTGCCATCATCAGCGACAGGATGAGGCCGATGTTCTCGCCGAGACTGGCGAATTCCTCGTCCGACAACGGAATCTGCCCCGTCAGCCGGACGCGCACGCCGTTATCCGGTGTCAGGTGCAATGCTTTCGCATCGTCGCGGATGAGATCGGTCGCGTGGGCGCCGGGTGACAGCGTGTCATAGTTCAATCTTGGCTTGGCGAGAATGAACTTGCGCAACTGATGGGGATCGGGCTGGCCGTCGCCGAACAAACTCTGCCATGAAAAGAAAACCTTCTTGTGCGCCTGTACATCGCCCAGCACATTCGCAAAGGCCGAGATCGGCTTATGCAGGTCGTCGAGCGTCGCCTGTCCGTGCTGTACGCCTTGCAGTGCGGTCGAAAGGCTTGTCATGATTCCGCGTAGGCTCGGATCGGCGGCGAGCGCGCCCAGGAAGGATTGTGCTTTCACCAACTGCTCGGTAGTGGATTTCACTTTCTCCACCGGCAGGAACAGCAAGCCGTTGTGGGTGAAGAAATCACCCGCATCGGGCCTGCGGATCGAGACGAAGATGTCCCTGTGCGCGGCCAGCGATGCCGCAAGCGCGCTCGCGGCTTGTTCGGCGCGCTCCGGCGTCACGCCGTCCACGACTGTCACGATCAGATCGTCGTTCTGCGGGAACAGCCTGTCGAACGCGATCTGCCGCTGACGCCAGCCGAGATCGTGTGAGAGGAGCTGCGCGGTGTCGCTGTTCATCTTGAAATGGGTCGCAGCGAAGACACCCGCCAGCACACCCAGCACCACACCGACTGTGACGACCAGCGCGGCCCGGCGGCAGCACAACGCAACGACGCGGGTAAACAGTTCTTTCATGCGCAAAACATCCAGAAAACGGGGCCGCCCCCTAGGCGAATCAGATGGCCGGAATATGGCCGCAATCGACGCCGGAGGCCAACGGCACTAATGCAGGTCTTTGTGGTGGACGGGCGCGCCTTTGGCCTTGGCCTCGGAGACCAGCCCCGCGCAGTTGGCGTCCTTCGCCAGCCCCGGATCCACGAAGGGCAGGATCGCAGCCAATGGCGTAAGCAGCACACTCAGGCCCATCGCCGCACCGGCTTGAGCGATGGCGCCGGCCGGCTTGATGCCGACGGAAGGGTTGCTCAGCGAGCCTGTGATGGTGATGGGCGCCCGTACGCGCACCAGCCTGATGCTCTTGGGCGCGCCCTGTACGGTCATGTTAAGCGTTTCGTCGCCCAGATTGATCGTGCCGTTGCCGTTCACGTTCACCGACTCCGTATCGAACACGATGTGCCGCGCTGACAGAGTTCCGGCTTTCGCCGAAAAATCCGCGACGGCGCAGCGCACGTTCGTCTGATCGTCGCTGCCCGAAAGGAACAGCGCCTGGTCCACGTCGATGCCCAACAACTCGACGAATTGCTTTCGCACCGCGCCTTTCGGCACCACGGCCGTCACGGTTCCATTTGCGGTGCCTGCCGCTTTGTGAACGCTCTTACCCGTGCCGTGAAGCTTGGCGCGGGCTTCCAGCACGCCTTCGATGGGCGACTGTCCGTTTGTTGCTGGAACGAATTGTTGCAGATTGATGTCGCGGAACCTCAGATCGACATCGACCGCCGGTACATCTTTGCGCGCGTCGATCCCGACCGAGCCGGAGACTTTGCCTTGCGAGAGCGCCATCGCAACCGGATCGAGCGTCAACATGCCGTGGTCGAGCTTGAGCGTGAAATCCAGGCGGCGCAGCGGGAAGGTTTCCGATACCACTTTGTCCGCATGATAAGTGACTTCGGCATCCATCTGCCGCACACGGTCCACTTCGAGCGGTACATCGGGCAGAAAATATTGCGTTTGCCGCGTCTCGGCTTGGGCCTCCGCAGGTGCAATGCCAGCTTTCGCCGCGGCCTGTTGCAGTTTCGTACCCGTTGGTCCGCCGCCGAATAGCGCGCCCAGATCGACGAAGTTCACCGAGCGCGAAGCCAAATCGCCTTTCAGATAGGGCCGGCCGCTTGTTACGTCGATTTTCAGATCGCCTTGCAGGTCGCTGTTGCCGACGGTGCCGTTGATGCCGTTGAGCGCATAAATCGCATCGTTGCGGGTAAACTTTGCGGAGAAACGATAAGGCGGGGTGTGCGGCAGCACGATACCCGTCAGATAGTAGAGATCTGCCAAATTCGCGCCGCGAAACGTCACGTCTGCCGTCAGGCCGCCGAGATCGAATGGGTGATCGATTGCGCCCCTCGCCGCAACCCGCGTCGCGCCGGCGCGCACTTTCATGTCGAACTCATAAGGCTTGCTGCGGTCGATGTTGATGAGCGGTCCGCCGGTGACGTTCATCGAGAAAGAATTGCGGTTCAGCGTGCCGTCTCCGATCAGTTCGAAGGCGGTACGGCCTTCGGTTGCGTTTTCCTCGGATGAGATCGTGCCGGTGAAATGCAGGTCGCGAGTTTTGTCTATGATCGTCACATGACCGTCGCGGATGAGAAAATTCCGGATTGGCGGTAGTTTAAGGGGTTGCACGTTCTCTTTTGCGTTGGCGCCGAATTCCCATGTCGCGCGACCCTTGTCGTCGCGCAACAGAGCGAACTCAGGCTGGTCGACCACGACGCGCGGGAGGATCAGCCTGCCGATAAAGAGCGGCAGCAATTTCATCGTGACGGAAAGTTTCGGGATGCTCGCCGTACCGCCTTTGGGCGCCCAATCGGGGTTGGAAATCGTCAAGTCGTCAATAGTCACCCGCGGCTGAAACGACCACGGATGCACATCGAGGTGAGAAATGTGCACGTCACGTCCTGTCTTATGTGAGTAGTATCGCGCGAGCGGGCCGCGCAGCCAGTTCCAATCAAAAATCGCGATAAACGCCACCAATAGCGCGACAAAAATCGCTACACCGATCCAAAAGGGATGGAACCGGCGTGGCGGCTTTTCGTAAGGCGTTGAAATCGTGGCCATAGCGGTGGACCTCCGATTTCGAAACGTCCGGAACCGCGAATGGCTTCATGAACGCAGAACTTTCCCCATTTACATCATCGCGTGGAAAGGCCTCCGTCGATCACAAGCTCCGTGCCGGTGACGTAACGCGAGGCGTCGCTTGCGAGATAGAGCACGCCTTCGGCGATGTCTTCCGGCAGGCCTTTCACGCCGATCGGCACGATCATGGATGACAGCGCATCGAGATCGGGCGCATTTGCGCGAGAGCGTGCCGCGCTTAGAACTTCTCCCGGCATCCCCTCCGCAATGGCGCCCCAGATCGGCGTTTCGATGATGCCGGGATGAACGGAGTTCACGCGCACCTTGTCTTTGGCAGCCGCGCATTCCATCGCGACGGCCTTGGTGAACAGGCGCACACCGCCTTTGGTCGCGCAATAGCCCGCAAGACCTGCCGAACCTTTCAAACCGGCGAGCGACGACATGTTGATGATCGAGCCGCCGCCACTTTCGCGCATCAGAGGCAGGCTATGCTTGGTGCCGAGAAATACGCCGTCCAGATTGATTGCCTGCTGCCTGCGCCAATCGGCGAGGCTCATGTCGGTGACCGGGCCGGCAATCGCGATGCCGGCATTGTTCACCAGCACATGCAGCTTGCCGTAACAGGCCCTGATTTCGCCGATGACGCGAATCCAGGCATCTTCATCGGTGACGTTGTGATTGAGATACATCGCATCGCCGCCATCCTGTTTGATTTTGGTGGCGGTGTCCTGACCCATATCATCCTGTACATCGGTGACGATGACGGTGGCGCCTTCTTTGCCGAGCAAGAGCGCGCACGCGCGTCCGATGCCGCTGGCACCACCGGTGACCAGCGCGACTTTTCCCTGAACACGTCCCATGTTGGCTCCTATTTCTGGATACGTTCGGCGCGCAACGCCGAGCGCCGAATTTTTCCCGCATCGTCTCGCAGCGCTTCGGTCACGAACTCGATGGAACGCGGGCGCTTATAGGTCACCAGCCTGTCGGCCAGATGCGCCAGCAATTCGCTTTCGTTCACTTCGCCGCGCCGTTGGACCACAGCATGGATGCGGTTTCCCAGATCGTCGTCCGGCAGGCCGATCACGGCGCAACTCTGCACCATCGGATGTTCTTCGAGTGCGGCTTCGATCTCGGCGGGATAGACGTTCGCGCCGCCGACCAGGATCATGTCGCTGCGGCGGTCGGCGAGGTAGAGATAGCCGTCTTCATCGAACCAGCCCATGTCGCCCAGCGATTCCCAGCCGTCGTGGATCTTGCGCGCCTCCGCGCCGATATACCGATAGGTTTCCGGCACGATAGCGGCGCGGCGCATATAGACTTCGCCCGTTTCGCCCGGCGGCAATTCGCGGCCTTCGCCGTCGAAGATCCTGATCTCGCCGCTTTCATGCACCCGGCCAACGGAGCCGCGATGTTTCAGCCATTCCTCGCCGTCGAGCGTGGTGCGTGCCTGTCCCTCGGTGCCGCCGTACAATTCCCAGATCTTTTTGGCGCCGAGCCAGTTGATCCATTCTTCTTTCAGCCAGGCGGGGCAGGGTGCCGCCAGATGCCAGACCGTGCGCAGCGAAGACAGGTCGTATTTCTTGCGCACTTCTTCCGGCAGACGCCAGATGCGGCCCATCATCGTGGGCACGAGATAGACCCACGTCACGCGATACTGCTCGATCATCTGCAGCGTCTTCTCGGCATCGAAGCGCGGCATGATGATGACGCGCGCGCCGACTTGCAGCGCCGGAAACACGGTGACGATGGGCCCGTTGTGATAGAGCGGCGCGGGCATCAGCAGGATGTCGTCGGGCGAAATGCGCCAGAACTCCGCCGCCGTCGGGCTTGCGAGGCCCGGCTGTCCCGCCACGATCAGCTTGGGGCGGCCCGTCGAGCCGCCGGAGGTGGGCGCTTTCCACGCGGGCGCGATTTTGTCTTCGAGATCGCTGTCGTCGTTCGATACCGCATAAAGCTCGGCGATGGAGACGACAGGCTTGCCCGCATCCATCGTATCGGCGTCGCCGACGACCACGGGCGTTTGCGCGAGTTCCGCGATGGCGCGCAATTCGCCTTTCGGCAGGCGGAAGGATACCGGCTGCGGCACCGCACCCAGCTTCCACGCCGCGTAGCAGGCTTCGATGAAGCCCACGCCGTTGGGCAGCGCAATGGTCAGGAAATCGCCGAACTTGACGCCTTTCGCCGCCAATCCGCGCGCGATGCGGTTGGTGCGTTTGTGCAATTCGCGCCATGTCCGCGTGTCGCCTTCGCATTGCACGGCGATGGTGTGCGGTTGCCGCGCGGCCTCTCTTGCCAGCGCCGCCCCGATGGAAATTTCCTGAGGTTGCTCCACGTTCATCCCTGTCAATAGTTAGATACCGTATCGTCTGCCAGAACCCGTGTGCTCGTCAAACGCGGTCGAGCGGGCGCAGCCTGTCGACAATGGTTGAGAATTGCGTACCGCCGGGCCTAATCTTGCCGAAAGCTATTCGGGAAATGCACATGAACATCGACCTTTTGAGCCCGGCACGCTTTGCCGCCGGTCACCCGCTGGACCAATACAAATGGCTGCGCGAGAACGCGCCGGTTTACCGGCACGAAGAACCAAATGGTCCCGGCTTCTGGGCCGTCACGCGGTATGACGATGTCTATGCGGTGGACCGCAACTTTCAGGACTTCTCCTCCGAACCCACCATCATGATCCAGGACCCGGCGGCCGAGCAGGCACTCGGCTTTGGCGGCTACAAGATGATGCTGATGATGGACCCGCCTCAGCACACCGCCTATCGCAAGCTGATCCGCAACGAATTCACCGTGCCGGCCGCCGGCGAGCGCATTCCGCGCATGCACGCGCTGGCGCGGCAAATCGTGAATGAGGTGATCGAAAAGGGCGAATGCGATTTCGTGAGCGAAGTGGCGGGCGAGATGCCCTCTTATGTGATCGCGGAACTGATGGGCATTCCGCTCGATGACGGGCGCGAACTCTACAAGCTCACCGAGACCATCCACACCGCGCCCGAAGTTCTGCCGGAGAACGCGGGCGGTCTCGCCGTGCTCAAGATGTTCGAATATGGGCGCGGCGTGATGGAGGAAAAGCGCAAGAACCCAAAGGACGATCTTGCCACCAAGCTGTTGCAGGCCGAGGTGGATGGAAAACGCCTCGACGATATTGAATTTCTCCTGTTCTTTCTCCTTCTCATCGATGCGGGTGGGGATACCACGCGCAATCTGTTGTCGTCTGGCTTGATCGCGTTGCAGAACAATCCCGATCAGCTCGCCTGGCTGAAGGCCGATCTGACAAGCCGCCTACCGTCCGCGCGCGAAGAACTGCTGCGCTACACGACGCCGGTGATCTATATGCGCCGCACGGCGAAGCACGACACCGAGCTTTCGGGCAAGAAAATCCGCGAGCGCGACAAGGTGGTGATGTATTTCGGCTCCGCCAATCGCGACGCGGCGAAATTCGACGCGCCGGACCGGCTGGACCTTTCACGCACCCCCAACGAACACATCGCCTTCGGCACGGGGCCGCATGGCTGTCTCGGCCAGCACATCGCACGCATCGAGATCGATGCGATCCTTCGCGAAGTGCTGACGCGGATGGACGATCTGAAAATCGTCGGCGAGCCGGAATGGCTGGCGTCGAATTTCATCTCCGGTCCCAAACATCTCGACGTGCGCTTTCGGCCGGGCAAACGGCTGGCGGCGTGAGGGCGAAGACGCATTGGGTGGGATTTGGCGTATATGCATCGAACAGCGTTGCGCTGCAAGGGGTATCGCGAAGTTCCGTCAGCGTTACGCTGCAGGGGGTTAAACGATTGAATTCGCGCAATATGGGGTGATGCATTTGTGTTCGGTCGCGGGGCGGACAACGAGATGTTGATGCGGTAAAAAATATTTTTTCGCGAATTTTTGCGGGGCGACGGAGGTTTGCGATGAAACACGACGGTTCTTGCCTCTGCGGCGCGGTGCGGTTTTCGGTGGAGGGCGAGCTTCATGCGCCCGATGCCTGTCATTGCTCGCAATGCCGCAAGCAATCGGGGCACTATTGGGCATCGACCAATGTGAAGCGCGATGCGCTGACGCTTGAGGGTGCCGACAAGCTCACCTGGTATCAATCGTCGGAGAAGGTGCGGCGCGGGTTCTGTTCGGTGTGCGGGTCGTTTTTGTTTTGGGACCCGATCAAGCACGACATCATTGCGATTGGGATGGGTGCGTTCGGGAAGCCGACGGGCACGCACATCGAAAAGCACATCTTCGTGGCGGACAAAGGTGATTACTACGACATCACCGATGGGTTGCCGCAGGAGACGGGGTATTGATGCTGCACTTACCTCCCCTTTACGGGGAGGTCGACGCTGCAAGGCAGCGGCGGGTGGGGCTTTCACGCACGGTATTCGTTGCACGTCCCCCCACCCGCCATCGCTGACGCGATGTCGACCGCCCCGCGAGGGGGCGGTAAGTAGATTCAATACACCTCGAACAAACCCGCGCCGCCCATGCCGCCTCCGATGCACATTGAGACTACGACGTTCTTGGCTTTGCGGCGCTTGCCTTCCATCAGCGCGTGGCCGGAAAGGCGCGCGCCGGTCATGCCGAAGGGATGGCCGATGGCGATGGAGCCGCCGTTGACGTTGTAGATCGACGGGTCGATGCCGAGCTTGTCGCGGCAATAAAGGCATTGGCTCGCGAAGGCTTCGTTCAGTTCCCACAGGTCGATGTCGCTGACTTTCAGGCCATGACGTTCGAGCAGACGCGGCACGGCAAACACCGGACCGATGCCCATTTCATCGGGCTTGCAGCCGGCGACGGCCCAGCCTTTGAACGCGCCGAGCGGTTGAAGCCCGCGCTTCTCGGCTTCCTTGGCTTCCATCAGCACGACGGCGGCCGCGCCATCGGAAAGCTGGGATGCGTTGCCCGCGGTGACGAACTTGTCGGGGCCTTTGACGGGCGGAAGTTTCGCCAGGCCTTCGAGCGTCGTGTCCGGGCGATTGCATTCGTCGCGATTGACGACGTAGTCGACGATGGATTCCTCCTTCGTTTCCTTGTTGACGACCTTCATCTTCGTCGCCATCGGCACAATTTCGTCCTTGAACTTGCCTGCCTGCTGGGCTGCCGCCATGCGCCGCTGGGATTCGAGCGAATATTCGTCCTGATATTCGCGGCTGATGTTGTAGCGCGCGGCCACGACATCGGCGGTGTCGATCATCGGCATCCAGTAATCGGGATACATTTCGACGATCTTCGGCTCCGTTCCGCCGCCGCCACCGCCCTGATAGGTGATGGAATCGACGCCCGCACCCACCATGATGTTCGCGCCATCGTCCTTGATGTAGCGGGCTGCAATCGCGATGGCGTTGAGGCCGGAGGAGCAGGCGCGGTTCACGGTGACGCCCGAGGTCGTGATCGGCAAGCCGGCGAGCAGGGCGGCGCCGCGTGCGACGTTGCCCGATGCGGCAACACAGCCCGAAACCACGTCTTCGATTTCCGCAGGTGCGGCTTTCGAACGCTCAACGGCATGTTTGATGGCGTGCCCGAGCATCGCCATGTTCGATGTATTATTAAATCCGCCACGGGCCGCTTTCGCGAGGCCTGTACGGGCGTATGACACGACGACTACGTCTCTCATTTTTTCCTCCGTTTCAAAAATTCTTTGTCATCCCGGCGAACCGCGCTTTGCGCGGTGAGGGAAGGGGACCCAGGTGGTGCAGCACGCGAGATGCGTGAAGAATGATTCTTGCATCTTCTTCAACACCATCTTGCTTTCACCGCCTGGGTCCCCTTCCCCTCGCGCCGCTATGCGGCGCTCGGCCGGGGATGACAATTGAATGGGTTTATTTCAGGTCCCTGAACTTCTTGCCTTCGGCCACCAGTTTTTCCAGCAGCGCGGATGGTTTGAAGTCGTCGCCCATTTCGGCTTGCCATTGCTTCATCTTGGTCAGCACTTTGTCCAAGCCGATGGCGTCGCCGTAGTGCATCGGGCCGCCGCGATAGACGGGCCAGCCGTAGCCGTTCATCCAGACAACGTCGATGTCGGAGGGGCGGATCGCTTTCTTCTCTTCGAGGATTTTCGCGCCTTCGTTGATCATCGGGTAGATCGTGCGTTCCAGGATTTCCTCGTCGGAAATGCTGCGCGCGTTCTTGCCGGACTTCGCCATGAAGTCCTTGATGATCTTCTCGGTGACGGGCGAAGGTTTGGAATTGCGCTGTTCGTCGTAGTCGTAGAAGCCCTTGCCGTTCTTCTGGCCGCGGCGGTCCATCTCGCACAGCACTTCGCGCAAGGTGGAGCTTTTCGACGTTTCCTTGTTCCAGCCGATGTCGAGACCGGCGAGGTCGCTCATCGCGAAGGGGCCCATCGGGAAACCGAAATCATAGAGCACGCGGTCCACATCCCACGGCATCGCGCCTTCGAGCACCAGCTTGTTCGCCTCGCGCTGGCGCTGCGACAGCATGCGGTTGCCGACGAAGCCGGGGCACACGCCCACCAGCACTGCGACCTTGCCAATCTTGCGGGCAAGCTGCATGCAGGTGGCGATGACGGGTTTCGAGGTTTTCTCGCCGCGCACGATTTCGAGCAGCCGCATGACATTCGCGGGCGAGAAGAAGTGCAGACCGATCACGCTTTCCGGTCGCTTGGTGACGGAAGCGATTTCATCGACGTTCAGATACGACGTGTTGCTGGCAAGGATCGCGCCCTGCTTGACGATGGCGTCGAGCTTTTTGAACACGTCCTTCTTCACGTCCATGTTTTCGTAGACGGCTTCGATCACCAGATCGCAATCGGCGAGGTCTTCGAGGTTCATCGACGGCGTCAGCAGGCCCATGCGCTTTTCGACGTCTTCCATCGTGAAGCGGCCGCGCTTGGCACTGGTCTCGTAATTCTTGCGCACCACGCCGATACCGCGGTCGAGCGCTTCCTTCTGCACTTCGACGATGGTCACCGGAATGCCGGCGTTGGCGAAGTTCATCGAGATGCCGCCGCCCATGGTGCCGGCGCCGATCACGCCGACCTTCTTGATCGGGATGGTCTGCGTGTCGTCCGGCACGTCGGGGATCTTGTTCGCCTGACGTTCGGCGAAGAAGGCGTAACGCTGGGCGGCCGATTCGGGGCTGACCAGCAATTCAAGGAACAGTTCGCGTTCCTTCTTCAAGCCTTCCGCGAAGGGAAGGTTCACGGCCGCTTCGATGGTTTTGATATTGCTTTCCGGCGCCTTGAAGCCGCGGAATTTGCGGGCGTTGGCTTTGCGGAAATTCTCGAAGATCTCCGGCTTGCCGCGCGCGGCTTCGACCTTGTCGTTGCTGTCGCGCACTTTCTTGAGCGGGCGCTTTTCGGCGACGATCTTGTTCGCGAAGGCAACCGCGCCTTCGCGCAGTTTTCCTTCCGGCACGATCTCGTCGACGAGACCCATTTCGAGGCACTGCTTGGCGCCGACATGCTGGCCGCTCGTCACCATCTCGAGCGCCTTTTCGGGGCCGACGATGCGCGGCAGACGTTGCGTGCCGCCGGCACCGGGAAGCAGACCGAGATTGACTTCCGGCAGGCCGCATTTCGCGCTCGGCACCGCCACGCGGTAATGCGCGCAGAGCGCCACTTCCAATCCGCCGCCCAACGCGGTGCCGTGGATCGCGGCGACGACGGGCTTGGGCGAGCCTTCCATCATGTCCTGCACGTCGAAGAGGCTCGCGCCTTTCATCTGTCCGCCGAATTCGGAAATGTCGGCGCCCGCAATGAAGGTGCGCCCGTCGCAGATAAGCACGATGGCCTTGCTGTCGGGATCGGCGATGGCCTGCTTGAAGCCTTCAAACAATCCGTCGCGCACATTGGCGGACAGCGCGTTCACCGGCGGCGAATTGAGCGTGACGATCGAAACATCGCCTTCGCGCGTGAGTTCGGTGACGGGATTGATGGTGGTCATGGCGTTTCCTCAGTCGTTTTTCTGACTGACGAAAAATCATGCCTAAGCGGAGGAGTCCAGATCAGTCCCGGCCCAGCGCGAGATCGGAGACGTAAGGGTTGGTTTTGCGCTCCCAGCCGAAGGTCGACATCTGGCCGTGGCCGGGCACGAAACTCATGTCGTCGCCCAGGGGCCAGAGGCGGCCGGTGATGGAATCGACCAGTTGCTGGTGGTTGCCGCGCGGGAAATCCGTCCGCCCGACGGAGCCCCGGAAAAGCACGTCTCCGACGAAGGCGATCTTGGCGCCCTGGTGGAACAGCACCACATGGCCGGGCGTGTGGCCGGGGCAGTGGCGGACGCCCAGCTCGATCTGGCCCACGGTCACCGTGTCTCCATCCTCCAGCCAGCGGTCGGGCAGGCAGTCCTCGGCCTCCGGGAAGCCGGGCCTACGGGCGTTTTCCCCAAGCTTTTCAAGGAGAAAGAGGTCATCGCGGTGCGGGCCTTCGATCTTTACCCCGAGTTCACGGGCCAAACGGGCCGCACCCGAGGCATGGTCCGGATGCCCATGGGTCAGAATCACCTTCTCGATGGTCACGCCCTGGCTGGCGGCGGCCTGCCGGATGCGGGCGATTTCCCCGCCGGGGTCGATCACCGCGCCCTTCCTGGTCGCCGTGCACCAGACAAGGCTGCAATTCTGCTGGTAGGGCGTCACCGGCAGGATGACGGCGTTGAGGGGCGGCTGGGTCATGGAATCTGCTTAAGGGGAGGCTGGGCCCACGTCCATCCGAGTCGCGTTTTCAGAGGGTGGGACGCGCCCGGAAAAGGGGCCAAAAATGACAGAGCTGCAATTTTCTTTCGCATTCGGCAGGGAACTCTTACCAAGTCGTAAAAGACTCTTTGCCGATGTGACGATGAAGACACAGATTCCTTAGGCCTTTCCGTTGATTAGCACCCCCCGCGTGGTAAGATTTTGTCGGGTAATTTTTACAGAGCCGGGGGATGCCGTGCGTAGCCTAAAGGGGGGCTTATCGCACAAGACCGTTCTAGGACTTACAGCAGGTGCGTTCGCGCTTGTTGCGTGCACTGCTGCGTCTGAAGCTGCAAGCGTTCGTCCGCAAGACACCGAAACGCTGTCTGCAAGTTTGCAGGCGTTCTTCACGCCCAAACAATTCGATACGGACGGTTCTGTCTATGGCGTGCGCGTGCGCGCGGATGCCTCCGATCTTCCCGATCTGCAGATCATGCCCGAAGCAAAGATGCGCATCGCCGCGCCGACGTCTTCCGCATGCCCGGATGTGGCGAGCGGGGTTTGCTTCGCGCCGCATTCGCTTTCGATCTCGCATTTCGGATTCGATACGCGTGCGCTGGGTTCGGGCACGCTTTTGATTTCGCCGTCGTCGGCTGCGGCCTCTCCGGTCGTCACGCCGTCGATCACGAGCACGCTGGTGACCGGCGCGCTGCCAACGCTGTCGACGGGCGCGGTGTCGAAGCTTGCCGATAGTCTCGGCATGCCGAACGTCGAGCGTCCGTCGCTCGCGGGCCCGCAATTCCTGCCGTTGCAGAACGGCGCGTCCGCATCGCCGACCTATCTCGTTTCGGGCGGGCTGGTGCCGACGGCGCGCGCCAATCTTCTCGGCGGCACGCAGGCCACGGGTGCGATCAACGCCATGGCGAGCTATGCCTCCGGGCCGCTGGCCGTTGCCGTCTCGCGCAGTTCGATATTGCAGAGCGCGGTGGTGATCGATTCCTACGGCGAGGCTTACAAGACGGATCTGACCAAGGCGGCCGATGTGCGCGGCTTCGATCCCTCCTACGCACTGGTCGCTTCGCGCACGACCGATTTCATTCCGTTCGCCTTTGGCATCGAAAGCCCGATCGGTCCGCTGGTCGCTTCCGGCTATGCGACCGATACGGTAACACCGATGGGCGTTTCGGGCCTGTATCGCGGCTCGTCCGATTATCACGAATACGATTTGCGCGATTTCTCGCTCGGCGTGACGGTGGCGCCCGGTATCGACGTCAATATCGGCTATCACCTCGACATGGGCGGCGCGTTCAACAATTACGATGCGTCGGGAAGTGCGGCCTATGACGGCCTCTTCATGTCGGGCACGGCGGTGAATTCGCCTTATGCGTCGCTCGCCAATGGCGGCTCGTTCATCGGCAGCACCATCGCGCTGGCCGACGACCTGCATCTGCGCTTCGGCGAAATCTCGCTCAGCCCCGAACGCGAACCGTTCAACGTCAACGCCTATTCGGCGGTCGACAATCTGATCGGACAGCAGCGGCCGCTCTACGACCTGCGCGCCGCGCGCGGCACGATGGCGGGCGTTTCGTGGGACTTCGCGCGTTGGGGCGGTCTTGGCGTGACGGCGACGCAGATCGACGAGCAGAACGGTCTGCTCGGCGGTTACGGCTCGGGTGCGCTTTCGGTCGCGGACAGCGCCAGCACAACCGCGCTTGGCGTTTCCGCCCGCATCGGCTTTGGCGACGGCTGGGTGACGACGGCTTCGTACAGCGAAGGCATCACGCAGCTTGATCTCAAGCCCACCGGCATCTTCTCGCAGGCGTCGGATCTGCATAGCCGCGCCTACGGCATCGCGGTCGCCAAGCACGGATTGTTCGGCGACGACTCGCTGGGCTTCGCCGTGACGCGGCCGATCCAGATCTATTCCGGCACCGCCGAGATCACCGCCGCCGACGGCGTCGATCCGAATTACAATCTCGCACTCAACAGCGAACGCATTTCGCTGGCCGGGGTGAAGCCCGAAACCGACATCGAACTTGGCTATGTGACGACCTTCCTCGACGGCGCGCTGGCGCTGCAGGCCAACGCCGCCTATCAGCTCAACACCCAGGGCCAGAACGGCACCAATTCGCTGGCCGTCGTCAGCCGCGCGAAGATCAAGTTCTAAGTTCTCATATATCAGTGGCTGTCATCCCGGACGCGCGTTTCAGCGCGGTCCGTAGCGACAGCGTAAGGACGGACCCATCGAGAAGCGGCACGATAGGTCCCGGCTCTACGCGGCTTCGCCGCTTGGCCGGGATGACAGTTTATAATGCATTTGCCCCCAACCCTTCGCTTCGTTAAAACCGCCCCTCTCTCGAAACCGGAAGGAACAAGGCCATGGCCGGCCCGCAATTTGTTTATGTGATGAAGGGTCTGTCCAAGACCTATCCGGGCGGCAAGCAGGTTCTCAAGGACATCTGGTTGTCGTTCTATCCGGGCGCGAAGATCGGCATCGTCGGCGTCAACGGCGCGGGCAAATCCACCTTGATGAAGATCATGGCGGGTCTGGACAAAGAATTCACCGGCGAGGCCTGGGCTGCCGACGGTGTGACCAGGGGCTATCTCTCGCAGGAGCCGGTGCTCGATCCGGCAAAGGACGTGCGCGGAAATGTGATGGACGGCGTGGCGGCCAAGAAGGCGCTGCTCGATCGCTACAACGAGATCGCTTCCAACTATTCCGACGAAACCGCCGACGAGATGGCGAAGCTGCAGGATCAGATCGAGGCGGCCGGTTTGTGGGATCTGGATTCGCAAGTCGATCAGGCGATGGATGCGCTGCGCTGCCCCGATGGCGATGCGGATGTGACCAAGCTTTCCGGCGGCGAGCGCCGCCGCGTCGCGTTGTGCAAATTGCTGCTGGAAGCGCCCGACATTCTTCTGCTCGACGAACCGACCAACCATCTCGACGCGGAAAGCGTAGGCTGGCTCGAACACACGCTGCGCGAATACAAGGGCTGCGTGATCCTTGTCACCCACGACCGCTACTTCCTCGACAATGTGACGGGATGGATTCTCGAACTCGATCGCGGAAAGGGCATTCCGCACGAAGGAAATTACTCGTCGTTTCTCGCGGTGCAGGAGAAGCGTCTCAAGCAGGAAGGCCAGGAAGAGGCCGCGCGGGAACGCACGCTCGCCCGCGAACGCGAATGGATTCAGCAAAGCCCCCGCGCACGCCAGGCGAAATCCAAAGCGCGTATCAACGCCTATGAAGATTTGCTCGCGAAATCGCAGGAACAGAGAAGCGGGCCTGCCACCATCGTCATTCCGATTGCGGAACGTCTGGGTTCGGTGGTTGTCGAAGCGGAAGGCCTGGCGAAGGCCTATGGCGACCGGCTGCTGTTCGAGAATGTGAACTTCAACCTTCCGCCGGGCGGCATCGTGGGTGTGATCGGCGCGAACGGCGCGGGCAAGACGACGCTCTTTCGCATCATCACCGGCCAGGAGAAGCCGGACGCAGGCGTTCTGCGAGTCGGCGATACCGTTCATATCGGTTATGTCGATCAGTCGCGCGATGCGCTCGATCCCAAAAAGACGGTTTGGGAAGAAATCTCCGGCGGTCTCGATGTGCTTGAACTGGGCGCCAAGCGCACCATGCAAAGCCGTGCCTATGTCGGCGCGTTCAACTTCAAGGGCGGCGACCAGCAGAAGAAGGTGGGCCAGCTATCGGGCGGCGAGCGCAACCGCGTGCATCTGGCCAAGATGCTGAAATCGGGCGCGAACCTGTTGCTGCTCGACGAACCGACCAACGATCTCGACGTCGAAACCCTGCGTGCGCTCGAAATGGCGCTCGAAGAATTCGCGGGCTGCGCCATGATCATCAGCCATGACCGCTGGTTCCTCGATCGTATCGCCACCCACATGCTCGCCTTCGAAGGCGACAGCCATGTGGAATGGTTCGAAGGCAATTATCAGGACTACGAAGCCGACAAGAAACGGCGGTTGGGGATAGATGCGGATCAGCCGCACAAGCTGAAATACAAGCGGTTCGCGCGGGCGTAATTCCCACTTACCTCCCCTTGCGGCGAGGTCGACGCGCAATAGCGCGGCGGGGGTGTTGCGACGAAGTTGTCTTACATTTCAGCACCGCGGCCCCACCCATCGTCGTGCCGATGCACGACGACGACCTCCCCGCGTAGGGGGAAGGTAAGGAAGGTGGGCGGTTGCAATCGTTACTGTTGTTGCTGTCCCGGCAGCGGGCCGCCGGCACGCATCTGGGCCGTCAGCTCTTTCAGGTGCGCGACGAGGGCGGGCACGCTGTTGCCGTGATCGCCCAGGAATGACGAGAACTGGTCGCGTTCCTCGATGGCGAGCCACACGCCCAGCACGTTGACGTCGATCACCACCATCTTGCCGTCGCTGTTCGACACGCGAAACGCAACCGGCAACGGCTGGTTGGTGGAAGCGTGGGGATCGACAAGCGTGGTGTTCACGATGGTGTCGCCGCGACTGGTGGATTGCGAACCCGTCACCTTCAGCGTCTGGCCGGAATAGGATGTCAGGCGCGTTTCATAGATCGAAACCGCGAAATCGCGGAAGGCGTCCACGAATGCAGCCTTTTCGGTTTCCGAAGCCGTGCGCTTGGCGGGGCCCAGCGTGAACAGCGCGATGCGCTTGAGATCGGTGAGGCCGAGGAGGAAGGCGCGGAACTTGTCGCGCCGCGCCTGATCGGAAAGGCTCTTGTCCGCGAGGATGGATAGGCCCTTCTGCACATTCTGGTCGATGAACGTTTCGGCGGGAGAGGCCGCGCGCGCGGGCTGCGCCGCGAACGCGAAGGGCAATGCCAGCAGCAACGCCATCATCAGCACGATGCGGCGTGCAGGCGTGGCTTGTTTCACATGTCGGGTGGCCGACGATGACAGATTGGTCATGGTTTCGTTTCCCGCGTTTTTCCTCTGACCGGGATGCTTCCGGTCTCATGTGGCAAGTTCAAGGCGAGACTAGACGAATTCCGTGGAACCCGGAAAGCCGTCGAACGTCAGAAATCCGGCAGGTTGTTTACATCCTGCTTGCCGTTGGCGATTTCGTTGGCGCGGTTCTGCCGGTAAAGGCTGCGCACCGACGCATAATAATCCACCGACCCACGTTCAATGCCCGCGAGCGTGGTTGCGTTCCGTGCGCGCAGGTCGATCACTGAGATCACGCCGCGGCCGAGCGACCAGTAGAATTTGTAATTGTAGGAAATATAGGTGTTGGGATCGAATGCGATGTCGACCACATCACCGGTGAGATCGCGCGGATTGCTGGGGCCGAAGAAGGGCAGCACCAGATAGGGGCCTTCTTCGGCGCCCCAGACGCCCAGCGTCTGGCCGAAATCTTCGTCGTGATAGGGAATGCCTATCTTGCCCGCGATGTCGATCAACCCGCCGATGCCGATGGTGGAATTGAGCACGAAGCGCGCCAGCGTTTGGCCGCCGCGCCCGGCTTCGCCCTGCAGCACGTCGTTGGCGAAGATCACCGGCGAATTTAGGTTGAGCAGGAAATTGTGAACGCCGTCGCGCGCGAATTCGGGAACCACGTCGTTATAGGCTTGCGCGGTCGGCAGCAGGATGTGCCGGTCGAGACGAATGTCGAAATCGAAGACCTGTCGGTTCGTCTGCTCATAAGGATCGTTCGCCTGCGGGTTTCCGCCCGTGGTCGAGCAGGCTGTCAGAAACAGCCCCAGCGAGACGCCCAACGAAAGAACTTTGAGACCCCTCAACGCCTTCATGTGACACCCAAGTTTCAACCACCGGTCTGCGCGCCAGCGGGCCTTCTTTATATAGGGAGAAGACAGCTAAAAGATTACACGTTTCCCGCGGAATCGTTCACTGACCCCCAGAAATTTGCCTACCACAAAAGCGGAATTCCTGCATTCCTGTGCTTAAAAGGTCTCGCCAACTTACGGCTTGTATACCCATATAAAGATATGTTTATATGAGTTGTCAGGCCGGAGCGGCTCGGGTGGACGATATTGTAACAATGTTGCGCGCGGCGGGCGACCCCACACGGTTGCGCCTGCTGCTTTTGCTGCGCGAGGCCGAACTGACGGTCAGCGAGCTGACCGAGATCGTGGGCCAGAGCCAGCCCAGGGTCTCCCGGCATCTGAAGCTGCTTTCCGAAGCGGGGATGATCGACCGGTTCAAGGAAGGAAGCTGGGTCTTCTACCGCGCCTCCGACCATGGCGACCCGGCCAGGCTGACCGGCGTCATTGCGGAACTGACCGCACAATCGTCTTCGGTGCTGGCGACCGACTTCAAACATCTGGCCGCCGTGCGCGAGGCGCGCGCCGCAAAGGCCGCGGAATTCTTCAAGGCCAACGCCGCGGAATGGGAACACATCCGCGCGCTGCATGCGCCCGATACCGAAGTGGATTCGGCCATCGTGCGGCTCGTCGCCGACGCGCCCATCGGCAATCTTCTCGATGCGGGCACCGGCACGGGACAGATGCTCGAACTGCTGGCCTCGCATGTGAAGCACGCCATCGGCGTCGACATGAGCCCCGAGATGTTGGCGATCGCGCGCGAGCGCGTCGCGAAATTCTCTCACATGCAGGTGCGGCTGGCCGACGCCTATCGCCTGCCATTTTCCAACGGCACATCCTTGCAGGGGTTCGACGTCGTGCTTTTTCACCAGGTTCTGCATTTCCTTGACGATCCCCAGGCCGCCGTCATCGAGGCCGCGCGCGTGCTCAAACCGGGTGGGCGTGTGTTGATTGCCGATTTCGCGCCGCACGAACTGGAATTTCTGCGCAGCGATTATGCGCATCGCCGCCTCGGCTTTTCCGACAAGGAAGTCGAAGGCTGGTTCGAGGCCGCGCATTTGAAGCCGCAGGCGAGCGAAGCCATCGCCCCCAAGACCGGCGGCAAGCTGACCGTGAAGATCTGGCTCGCGCAATCCGCATCCGCGCGCGCAAGAGAGGCCGCATGAGTCTCAAGGATCTCGCGACCAACGGCCATCCGCCGAAAGTCTCTTTCGAATTCTCGCCGCCCAAGACGCCGGAAGCCGAAGAACAGTTGTGGCGCGCCATCCGACGCCTCGAACCGTTGGGGCCGGAATTCGTTTCGGTGACCTATGGCGCGGGCGGCTCCACGCGCGACCGCACGCACGCCACCGTCAAACGCATCGTGGAAGAAACGAAGCTGAAACCGGCGGCGCATCTGACCTGCGTGGCGCATCCGCGCCGCGAGATCGACGAGATCGTGCAGAATTATTGGGATGCGGGCGTTCGCCATATCGTCGCGCTACGCGGCGACATGCCGAACATGGATGGTCCTTATCAGGCCCATCCCACGGGCTATGCCTCGACGCCCGATCTGATCGAGGGCATCCGCAGGATCGGCCCGTTCGAGATCAGCGTGTCGGCCTATCCCGAACGCCATCCCGATTCCGCTTCGCTGGAACACGACATCGCATTGCTGAAACGCAAGGTCGACGCGGGGGCAAGCCGCGCGCTGACCCAATTCGGCTTCGATCACGATAGCATTGCACGTTTCCGCGATGCGGCGGCGAAAGCGGGAATCAACGTTCCTATCGCTCCCGGTCTCATTCCAACAACAAACATAAAAGGTATCTCCCGCATGGCCGCGAAAGCAGGCGCAAGCATTCCCGAATGGCTCACCGGACTTTATGACGGCCTCGATACCGATCCCGATGCCCGCAAGATCATCGCGGCGACCGTGCTGGCCGATCAGGTGGAGCAGTTGCGCGCGCGCGGCTTCGACCAGTTCCATTTCTACACGCTGAACCAGGCCGACCTGACATTCGCCGCCTGCCGCCTTCTCGGCATCCCCGCGAGGGCCGCATGAGCCGCGACGCACGACT